>Ga0307508_10000208_pt1 | contig 71079 bp, 108 predicted proteins | sample 9_EM_MG_FD_203089 | JGI IMG/M metagenome (GOLD analysis project Ga0307508, IMG submission 203089) | Populus trichocarpa ectomycorrhiza microbial communities from riparian zone in the Pacific Northwest, United States - 9_EM | ecosystem: Host-associated > Plants > Roots > Unclassified | place... | reverse complement strand
AACCACCTATGATGTGACCTATACCATATGATGCTCATCTATATAGCGCTCACACCATACATGCACATACATGATATTAATCATGTGCATTTATCTATCCTCATTCATGCACATGCATCACCATACAAACATAGAAACAAATCAAATCCGATATTCGCATTTCTCAATATCGAAAAATCGATGAATCTGTGCTGTCTGAATCATCGGTTTGCGTCTCTGTTTGTTGTTTTAAATTTTCGAATGTGTGCATGGGGCCAGGGGGGTACCCCCCTGGGGTGCCCACGCGCGGGCGCCCGGGGCGTTCTGGGACTCGCGGTGTCGATGGGTTAGGGGACCTGGCACTTTGGCCCGCTTCACCCCTAGATCACCCAGGGTCGCCGGTTCGGGTGATCCGTCGTAGTCGACTGCTACAGTGCTCCGCATGGGCCGATCGCACAAATACCTCGAGCCAGACGCCCGCGGCCGCTTCGCGCTGGGCTCGATGGCGCGGCACGACCTCTACCTGGTGACCGTCGCCGCAGACGGAATCATCACGATGACGCCGGCTGAGGTCACCCCGCTGATCACCCCGCCGCCGGTACGCAAGCGCCCGGCCAGGAAGAAGGCCGCCGCCGCGACCGGCGAGAAACTACAGGAAGGCCAGGGCCATGCCTAACCAGAAGTTCGACCTCGAACGGATTGACACCGTCCTCGACGAGGTGCGCGCCTACGTGGACCACGGCGAAGCGATCCACAACCAGTGGGCGCTCTGGGCCCTGCGCGCGGCCGACGAGCTGCGTGCAGAACTGGTGAGCGTGGTGGCCGACCTGGACGAGAGCGAGGCGCTGCGCGAGCAAATGGCCGGCCTGCTGACCGGGGTCGCGAACGCGCTCAAGGGTGACCCGCCGCCGCTGGTCATGCACGACTGGTCGGACCTGCCGACCGTAGCCAAGAAGGCCGCAACCGCGGCCGCCGAGAGATCACAGGAATAGGGAGTAGCAACCATGAGCGATCTGGTCTCCTATCAGACCCGCGCGATCATCGACATCGCCGACGGCCCGCAGTGGGTCGCCCACGTCGTCATCGACGACGAGACCGATTCGGATGCCACGCAGTCGAACGCGGACTGGACGGCCGAGGAGTTCACCCTCGACGACCTGTTCGGCAGCACCGGCTTCGCCGCGGCCGTCGTGGTCACCCTCAACGGCGACACCCGGGAGATGACCGGCGAGGAGTTCTACAAGCTCGACCTGGCCCACACCATCTCCGACGACGCCAAGGTCGACGTGGTTTTCGAGGACCGGGCCTGATGCTCTCCGACTACCAGCCACTGTCCCGGCTCGAGGCCGGCGACGACGCCTGGCGCCCCACGCCGATGACCCCGGAGCTGGCCGCGCAGCTGGCCGCCGACAGCGAGATGGAGAACCGTGGCGGCCATGCCGACGACCGGCTGACCTGCTTCACCCATCAGTGCTGGTGGGGCGACTGCATCACCTCGCCGACGCACGCCAACCCGATCACCAAGTTCAACTGGTGCGACGAGCACTACACGCCGGTGCAGACCTGCCGGTGCCGTCCCGCGACGCTCGGAGGATAGCCGGATGGTCGCCGACTGGATCCCGATCCTCACCGCCGGCGCCGGCGCCGGCCTGCTGGGCGGTCTCGCCCTGCGCCGGCGCCGGCCGCGCGCGCCGAAGCTTCCCGAGGCGATCTGTCCGTGCGAACACTCTGTGGCGTTTCATGAGGCGGGGGTCGGTCGTTGTCACGGTGAGGAGCAGCGCGGCCGCTACAACAAGGTCGGCGACTGGACCGGGTACGAGTACGCGCCCTGCGCCTGCCAGCACTACGCCGGCCCGGAGCTGATTTCTCCGGTGACCATGCGACCGGTCGTCTACCGCGAGATCACCACTGATGTCCCGGCTGCGGCCGCAGCCGTTGAACCACTACAGGAACAGAGGGAGAAACCCGATGTGGGCTGAAGACGTGCGCGAGCGCGCCAACGAAGCGGTGCAGAAGTCCATCGATCCGCGCGCCGCGGTAGTGATCGAGACCGGTAACCACGCCGAGGGCCGGCTGGACCAGATCGTCGGTATCTGGATGGCGTCCTTCGATGCGGCCTGCCCGGCCGGTTGGGTCACCAACGACCCCATCACGGGGATCATGGTCCCGGTGTCCGGGCCGGGAGGCGACGCCGCCCGCGAGTTCCTCGCCGACTTCAACACCCAGATCACCTCGGCGCAGAGCTGGCCGATCGACCTGCCGGGCCCGCCGCCGGCGGGGGTCGACGCCTACGACAAGGCCTGGGGGCGGGCATGACCCTGGTAACCGATCCGATCGAACGCTTCAACGGCGCCTGGGGTTTCCTGTCGAATTTCTTCCCGGCGCAGCTGAACTGGGAAGGTGCGACGTATAAGACCAGTGAGCACGCGTTCAACGCGGGCAAGACCACCGACCCGGAGCGCCGGCTGTGGGTCGCCGCCGCGCCGAGCCCCGGGGAGGCGAAGGAGCGCGGCCGGCGCCTGAAGCTGCGCCCTGAGTGGGACGAGAAGATCCGCTACGAGGTGATGGCCGATGTGCTGTTCGCGAAGTTCGCCTACGACGCGGAGCGGGTCCGCCGGCTGATGCTGACCGGCGACCGGCACCTGATCGAAGGCAACGACTGGCACGACGTGCACTGGGGCGTCTGCTCGTGCCGCAACCACGGCTTCGGGGAGAACCACCTGGGCCGGCTGCTGATGGAGCTACGAGAGAAGCTGCGATGAATGTCGACTGGGATCCCACCGGGTACGCGCTGTACGTGAACCTGGCGCCGGAGCAGACCGGGGTGGCGGCGAGCACCGAGGACTTGCACGAGGGGGTGCTCGTCGACCTCGACGCGGAGGGCCGGCCGCTCGGCGTCGAGGTGCTGCTGCCGCGCCCGTCGCTGACCGAGGCGGAGATGCGGATCCTGCTGGGCTGCGCGATGGTGCAGGCCCGGGTGTTCGACGACGAGCCCGACGACCCGGACGCGCTGCAGTGGCATCCCTGCGTGGACAGCGGGAACTGCCGGGCCGCGGAGAATGCCGGATCATGTGCGTGCTCGGGAATCCCGTACATCAGCGACGCCCTGTGGGCTCATCTGGCGCCGGTCATGAAGATCGCCGTGGCGCTGCCGGACGGCACCGAGTACCCGACGACGCCGCGGTGGCTGGCCGAGCAGGTGAGCCGGCTGGTGGCCCGCCGGGTGGACCGGGCCGCGCTCGAACTGACCGACAGCCTGGCCCAGATGCGCCGCGGCGAGGGCCGGACCGTACGCCCCGGATCAGCGGAATGAACGCGGCCGTGGCCTGGCGGATGCGGCTGCTCGCCGCGTACGCCGGGCTGGCGATGCTGGTCACCGGCCGGCATGTCTACCTGTCGACGGGCTGCCTGCACGGTGACCACGGGTACTGCCAGGCGCTGACCGGGAAGATCGGCCCGAAGGTCCCCGCATCCTGCAAGACCTGCGCGACCGCCTGCATCTGCCGCTGCCACCACGGCGCGCATCGTTGATGCGCGCTCGGCTCGGCGCCTTCCTGCGCAAATGGGCCGACCGGCTCGACGACGCCGGTGCCCCCAAGCGCACTCCGTACTCCTTCACCTTCGAGAACAGCGCCACGGGGGTGATGTTGCGTCACGATCGGCGCGGCTGCCCGCTCTACTACGTCGGGGAGGATGACTACGCCCGCGCGCACGCCGAGGCCGCCACCAGCCACGTCGTCGTCGACTGGCGCGCTGCGAGTGCTGATTCGCAGCGCCGCCCCCGCCAGGTGTTTCGATACCTGGGTGGGGGACAAGCAGAAGGGGATGAACGATGACCTGGGAGACTGCGCCGGCATGTCTGCCGGTGAGGGAGTGCCGCCGGAATGGGATCAGGTGGAACTGATGTTCGAGCACGCGGTCCGCTGCCCGCGTTGCCGCCGCTGGGTCCAGCGCTGGCAGTTGCGGCATCGCCGGTTCCGCCACGGCGATCCGGGGGAGTGAGCATCCCAGCACTGTCTGACCGAGCTGCTACGCTGCTTGACGACCAAGTCCTGCCATCGGCGGGCGTGAACCACCACAGGAACCAGGGGAGTAACCCTATGCCCAAGACCGTATCCATCAACTTCGAGAGGCTGAACCTGCCGCTCGGCGCCGACGTCTACGAGGCGCTGGAGATCAACCGGGTGCTGTTCTCGCCGTTCGAGGACCCCTACGGCAACCGCGGCCTGTTCGTCATCGGCCGTGACGTCAAGCGGATGCAGGACGAGCTGGCCGCGGTCGCGCCGTTCGACGGCGAGACCTTCTTCATCCTCGTCACCGACGAGCACCTCGAGTCGGTCGACCGCGACAGCGACCAGTACGAGAGCACGGCTGCGATCCTCGACCCGGCCGGCGAGCAGCTCGGCGAGATCCGGGTGCACGGCGGCTTCGGCCCGATCCTGCGTACCGAGCACGGCGAGCAGGACACCTGCGTCGTGCCCGCCGAGCAGATCGAGAAGGGCCGCGTCTTCGCCACCGGCGACCGCCGGCTGCCCGACGGCAGGCTCGAACTGCTCCGGGCGTTGGAGGACTACTCGCCCAAGGGTTTCCCGGTGCACGTCCTTACCCGCACCTGGGACACCGCGAGCGACGCCGACAAGGAGAACTTGACCAAGGAGTTCACCCCGCCGGCCACCCAGCTGGTCTTCATGGTCGCCTTCCGCGGCGACCTGCTCGACGCGATCGGCGTCAAGGACATCGTCACCGTCTGACCTCTTCCCCTCCCACGTAGCAGCCCCCGATCAGTGCCGATCGGGGGCTGCTACGTGTTCGACATCGAAAACAAGACCGACCCCACCCGTCACCGTGCGGGTCACCCAAGGGTTGGGACTGGTGATGATCGGAACCATCGCGCGCCTACGGGCACGCGGCACGAAGGGTAGGGCCGTGACCGGCACGTACAACAGCAAGGCGCGCAAGCACCGCCTCCGGCGCTCCAGGAGCTTCCGGTGGAGCGTGGTCGCTGTCGTGCTCGGCTCTCTCCTGCTGCTGGGCGCCGGCGCGGCGTCCGCAGCGATCCTGCTGCACGGCCGGGGCGTGCTCAACGTCTCGGCCTACCACGAGCAGGGCCTGCAGGTATCCGACGTGCGCCTCGCCGGGCTGCTCGCGCCCGGCGCCAGCGCCGACCTGCAGTTCAGCGTGCGTAACCCCAACGCGTTCACCGTGCGGGTGAACGGGGTCATGCTGATCGGCGCCCTGCGTAAAGCGAAGCCGGCCGGCTGCACCTCCGGGGTGACTGGCCCCGTCACCAAGCCGGCCGGCTATCGCCTTCCCACCGCCGAGCAGCAGCTGGTCGGCGCCGGCGCTCGCGTTGATGTCGTGGTGCACAAGGCGTTCAAACTCGCGGCCACGGCGCGTGCGGGCTGCGGGTTCACCGTCGACATCGACGTGCAGGGCATCCAGCAGGCCGTGCCGACCACCCCGCCGACCACGACCAGCACCACCGCGCCGACGCCACCGGCCGAGCCGACCACGGCTGCGCCAAGTTCGACAACCCCGACGACGCAGACGCCGGCTACGTCCGCGCCCCCGCTCGAGCTACCACCCCTGCCTGACATCGACCCAGCAGACGGGTAAATCGGCTATCCTGACACCCGCGGGGTGGAGCAGCTCGGAGTGCTCACTGGGCTCATAACCCAGAGGTCATCGGTTCAAATCCGGTCTCCGCAACCAAAGAACGGCCCGGACCACACGGTCCGGGCCGTTCTTTGGTTGCGCTCAGCCCCGGTCGGCCAGATCCCGCCCGCGCTCCTCGCCGATCCGCTGCCACAGCACCTGAGCAGCCGCCCGGGTGGTGGTGTCGTAGCCGGTGCAGCTGCAGACCCCCATCTGGTGGCCCATCACGCCGATCAGATCGCACTCGGCGTGGGTCGGCTCGGCGCTGCCCACCGGCTCGCCGTCGACCATCCGCACCACCGTACGGATCAGGCCGCGGTCGCCCTCGACGACCGGCTCCGTGCAGTTGAAGCAGGCCAGGCCGATCGGGGTTGGCACTTGCTGGGCGTCGTCGACCATCGGCGCGTCCCAGCGCTCGCCGAAGAACAAGGTGTGCACAGGTACTCCTCTCAGGGGGTGTAGTCCGTGAAGGCAACGCCCCGGACGGGGCGTACCTCGACACCGTTGTTCTCCAGGTATGTAACGACATCCTGCTCCGCCTCGGTCTGGACGAAGCGCCGAGCGGCGGCGCGGTCGCCGGGCCCGACGGCGGCCAGCTCGCAGAGGGCAGCCATGCTGTCATCCGGAACATCCAGAGCGAAGCTGACCGCGATCCTCACTCGCCCACCGCCCGGCTCGCGACGTCCTTGGCCTGGTTGATGACGGCCTTCGCCTCGCCGATCGCATCGTAGAGCTTGCTCTTAGCGTCGCCCTGGGCATCGGTCAGCGAGGAGCCGACGGGTTGCCAGTCGGACCGTAGCCAGTCGGCCGCGTCGCCGAGCGCCCGGTAGGCGGTGCTCAGCTCGTCCAGGGCGTTCAGGAAGATCTCCTGGCGGGTGGGCAGCTCGTCATCACGCATGCCGCTCAGCCTCCATGAGTGCCTCCATCTGGTCGGCGTCGATGCCCAGGTGCCCGCAGTGGCCCAGCACCAGCGTCACAGCCTCGACCACTCCGATCTTCTCCACCGATCCCTGCTGAGCGCAGTCGGCGCAGATGGTCAGGCAGAAGACCCCCACCGTGGACTCCAGGGTCGCGACATCCAGCTCGGACATGCCACCGCAGCAGCGGCACTCGGCCGCCATCGGGCATTCGGAGGTGTCGTCAAGGTGGATCATCAGTCCTCCTTGTTGCTGCAGGAGCACTGGCCGGCACCGCAGCATTCGCCGGCGCAGTCGTACTCCTCGCAGAGGCACTCGCCGCGCGGCACCGGGTCGTCGGAGCGACGCCAGCAGCCGCGCCAGAGGCAGGTTGCGACATCACCGTCCCACTCGACGGTCTGCGTGAACTCGCCGACCCAGGGGTGCTCGACTGGACAGAACCACAACTGGACCTTGACATCGGACATCGCTTCAAGGAGTTCCTCGAACAGGCGGTCCCTAGACATCCACCACACCGCCCATCTTCACGTAGCAGTCGTCACAGCAGCCGCGATCCATCTCCCGCTGCGCCTTAGCCGCTCCAACCTCATCATCGGCGCGGTCAGCGCGGCCCCAATCGCCCTCCGACCAGTGCCCGCAGCGCCGGCAGGAGTGCGCTGACTTGAAGTGCGGCACCTTGTAGCCCTCCGCGAGCCGGTACGCGAGCGCCGCGGCCGGGTCGTGGCAGAGCGAGAAGTCGGGGATGTGTCCGTGCTGCGGGCACTCGTCCATCGGTACGCAGTTGTCGATGAAGGCGTCCGGGCACATGCAGCACGGCGCGTCGGGGTCGGTGCTAACCCAGGGGGAGTCGATGGGAGAGAACTTGGGTCCGTACATGATCAGCGCTCCTCGACATCGATGCCGATGTGGCCCAGCCCGGTGATCACTGCTTCGGCCCGGTCCTCCCAGAACTGGCGGCTCGTACGGTTCGTCTCTTGCTCCCAGATCTTGTAGACGCTGCGGCTGTCGTCGGGAAACTCCGTCGCTTTCAGCATCTGCACCGCGAGTTCATTGACGACCTTCAGGTACTTGTTACTCATGATCAGTTCCTTCGTCTCTCGGCCGCGCGAGGCGGAATTACAGCTGGATGGATGGTCCTACGTCGAGTATGTCTGTCTTCGACTGCGGGCCGCCGTGGTGATCGTTCGCATGGTCGCCCACGGCGAATCCCACGATCATGGACACATAAGATTCTTCGATCTTGCCGTGCTCCGGGCAGGTTGCGATGAAGTTGGAGTGGCCCGGCGACATGATCATGCCGTTCTCTTCACTCAGCCACGAGTCGACAACGATGGCGGTGCCGTCGTTGGTCAGTAGGGTCTGTTGTTTGATGACGCCAGCCATGATCAATTCCTCTGTTCTCTCGACCGCACGGGGCGGAAATTAGGGTGCTGCCTACGCTAACTCTCGGCAGGTTCTTCCGGGCCGTCCCGAACCGGCCAGGTCCCGCGCGATTTGGAACGACGGGTGCCGCGCCGGGTCGAACCGTGACCGGTCGTAGCGCCGCGTCGTGTCCGGGCTCTCGTGCCCGGCGGCGTCCTGCAGGTCCGCCACGGGGATCTTCAGCTCGTGCCCCCGGGTGATGTAGGCGTGCCGCAGGGTATGTGGTCCGATAGGCGTTGCGATTCCCGCTTCGCGCCCGAGCCGGCGCACCGTCTCCCAGGCCGCCTTGCGGTCGACGGGCTTGCCACCGGCGGTCTCCAGCAGGAAGCCCTCCCGCCGCCGGCCTACCGCGGCGCGGACCCTTTCGGCAGCTTCGGGGGCGAGCACTACCCGTTCCCCTTTGTCACCCTTGCGTCGAACCCAGATCAGGTCGTAGCCGTTCTCGTGGACCAGATCCTCGACCTGGGCGGAGAGGGCCTCGGAGATACGCAGGCAGGCGAGCAAGAGCAGAGCGACCAGCGCTGCCGACCGAGCGCTGTCGGCGTCAGCAGTGGCAAGCAGGGCGCGGTTCTCGTCACGGGTCAGGTGCGGCTGCCGCGACTCGCGGGACACCTTGGGCCGGCCGTGGGTCGGCACGGGATTGCGCTCGGTGACCTCGTCGTCGACGGCCCTGGAGTAGAAAGAGGACAAACCGGCCATGTGCCGAGCGATCGTCCGACGGGCCAGTGGCCGAGGGTTCTGCGCGGCTGGGTTGCCGATCTTCTCCAGGGCGAGGGTGTAGGCCTCGACGTCAGAGCGTTTCGCCTCGAACGGCGTGATGCCGGTCGCATGGCACCATTCGCTCCAAGATCGGTAGATCGCCGCGTACTGATCACGAGTGCCGTCCTGGAACCGCGGCGAGCGCAGCCAGACGCCGGCTTGCGCATCGGCCTGAGCCCACTCGCCGCGGTCACCGCCGAGCGCGTCCTGCTCGGCTTGACGGCTGGCCGCGAGGGCGCCCGGCGGCTGGTTCAACACGAGTTCTGTCATGGTCAAAAACGATACCACTAAATTACAGTTTCGTGGTACGGTCCTCGCCATGGGGATCACAAGTCACGCCTTTTCAGGCGAAGAGCACGCGAAAGATCTGATGAGCACAGAGATCGGACGTGAGCTGATGGCCCACGCCGAAGCCTGGCGGCGCGCCCCGGAGAACCGTGTCCTGTGCCAGGTCTACGGTGATCCGTTCGGCGGCTGGGCCATTGGCGAGGTGGCCGCCCTGTCGGACTTGATCTATCACGGCCGGAAGGGTCAGATCGAGATCATCGGAGTCGATGCCGGCGCAGCGCCTCTCCGTGATGCGAAACGGGCCGAGAACCGCGCGGTGCTGACAAACCTGCCGCTCGACATCACCGCCGAGGTCTACGACTCCCACCACGGTGGCTCGGACGCAGATGGTCACCTCTCGATCCCGGCCGGCCTTTGCGCTGTCGACCTCCTCGAGTCAGGGGTGTCCAGCGAACCAGCCGACGCCTGGGAGGACATCCCACTGGAGATCGGTTACACCGACGCCTCCCGCACCCTGGCGCATATCTGGGAATCGGGCGCAGTCGCACGCTGGCCGTACGGGTCCGGCACGATCTACGTCCTGACGACTAGGCCCCGCTACTGCCTCACGCCGTTCATGACCTAGGGTGTCGACTTTCGCTGGTACGCTGCTCCACGACAAAGCCCCCCGCCAACCGGCGGCATGATCGACCTACAGGAACGAGGAAACATGAACGCGCTCGAGGACCCCAGGGTCACCCCTTCCGTCGGCGTCAGCGACGAGGCATATGACATCGCCACCCCCGACGGCGTCTGGGACGTCGTGCTCGACCTCGCCAACGGATTCGTCGCTGTCCCGCCGAACCACCCGGACGGTGACTTCACTGCCTGGCTAACCTCGCTCCCGCACTTCGCCACAGCCGAAGAGGCCGTGGCGAGCGTTCTCGCACGGTACTGAACCGCGGCATGGCCACCGTCTACCGCGCCGCCCTCTACTCCTTCGAGGGCGATCTCGTCAGGTCCTCTCTCGCGTTCCCGGTCGAGACACCACCGCGCCCCCAGCCCGTCGCCGACCTGATGGCCCTCGCCGCGGAGAGCGGCTGCGGCGAGCACGTCGAAGGCGACATCCTGGTCTGGGTAAATCGCGACGTGGAGCCGCCGGCCCGCATCGAGCTGGCCGAGCCGGACGCCGCTCGCTCGTTCGGCGGTTGTGTGCCGCCGGTGCCTCGGTACCGCTGGAGACACGGCCACGACTGGACGATCACGTTGATCCCTGTGTCGTAGCAGCCTGCTACGCTCTTCCGGGCAAGCCCCGCAGCCGCGGGCGTGAATGACCAAGGAGAAATACGTGACTACCACTGCTGCCCTCATCAACGGTCAGCCGGCCGACCTCACGCTCGATGAGGTGGTCGAGCTGTTCACCGAACGCGGCGACGACATCACGGCGTACTCCTCGCATGTGGTAACGAGGACCGGCGCGGTGTGGGACCACGACCAGGACGGCACATCCATCCCCGGAATGATCACCCTACTGGGTCTGGTTCACGCCGACGAGAAGTGGTCGATCTCCGTAACGATGGCGGAGTAACCAGCGCCCACCCGAAGCAGCTCCATCCGTACGAAGTCCTGCAGCCGCAGGCGTGAATGGTTAAGGAGAACGATGACGCAGCGAATGTCAACGCTTACGGTCCACCCGGTGACTCTGGAGCCGATGACCCCCAGGCTGAAGACGGTCTACCGGACCGGGTTCTACGGCGCCGACGGCGCCCTGGTCAAGCACCAGGAGGCCTGGCCGGCGGAGGACAACACCACCCCGCAGATCGTCGCCGACTTCGGTGCGTCGTCCCACGAGAAGCGCCTCGGCGCCGGCACGGTGCTGGTCTGGGAAGATGTCGACACGCAGCCGACCGACCGGCTCGAGGACGCCCCGGAGGCGCAGGGACGCCGGGAGTTCGGCCCCGACACGGCGCCGATCCCGCACTACCGCATCGAGGTCGACCAGGCCAACAGCGAGATCCGCGCCGTCCTGGACGTGGTGTAACAGCATGGCCGAGATCAAGGCCGTCATGTTCGACCACGGCGGCGTCCTCACCCGAGGCGGGGAGAAGGGCACCAACGAGAAGGCCGCCTCACGCGCGATGGGTCTGACCGAGGTCATCGTGATCCCCGACATCAACGAGGCCCTCAAGCGCGGCGCGATCACCAACGCCGAGTACGTCGACGAGATCAACCACCGGTTCCCGGACGCGCCGACCCGGCTGACCATGGGGATGTGGGACGACATCTACGCGGCGCTGGAGCGCGACCCGCTGGCCTACGAGTTCGCCGAGCGGTGCCGCCAGGCCGGCTACCGGGTGGGGATCCTGTCCAGCGTCAACGCCACGATCGCCAGACGGCTGTACGACGACGGCTCGTACAAGGGCTTCCTGCCCGTGGTGCTGTCCTGCTTCGAGGGCACCGCCAAGCCGGACCCGGAGATCTACGCCGTCGTCGAGGAGGACCTGGAGGATCGGGGCATTCGCCCGTCGCAGATCCTCTTCCTGGACGACCAGGAGAAGTGCTGTGTGGGTGCGCGCGCCCGTGGCTGGCAGGCCATCCGGGTGGACAGCGCCGAGCAGATGATCCGCGACGCCGGCGCGTTGCTCAGGCTCAACGGGGGGACTGCATGACTGTCACCAGTTACGACAACGACCCGCGGGTCAGGAAAGTCAGCGAGTACCAGTTCCACGTCGTCACCGACGACGAGTACGACGTCTCCTGCTGGACGTCGGAGACCGAGTGGAGCATCGCGCACTCGCTCGGCAGTCGGGCCATGCACGAGGCGAACCTCCGCAACCGGGAAGAGGCGGAGGTGTGGGCGCAGCAGGACTCCCGTGGCCCGTTCCCCTCTGCTGAGATCGCGCTCTACGAGCTGCTCGGGAACCCGCAGTCCTGACACGAGCCAGGACACAGAACGGCCCGGACCAGTTGGTCCGGGCCGTTCTGCATTGTGGGTAGGGGGTCAAGGTGGCCCCGGTCGTGAGCCTAAACCTCCCAGGGCCAGCCCTGCGAGGTGCCCTGCTCCAGCAGCGGGACCATCTGGAACATGGCGTCGGTCAGGCCGCCGAACTCGAAGCGCCGCTTCGCCTGGCCGGCCGGGACCACCGTCGGCGCGTAGCCGCCCAGGTTGACGCCGTAGACCGGGGTGGTCTCCGGCACCGGACCGAACGTGTCGCCCCGGAACGTGTCGTAGGCGTTGCCCGTGGTCTGCATGTCGCTGATCACGAACAGCCGGTCCTGGCCCTTGAAGTGCTGGCGCACCGCGGCCGCGATCTGGGTACCGTGGCCGACCTCGCCGGTGCGCTTGATGAACCGGTCCACCTCGCGGATCAGGCTGCCGCCCTTCGGGACGTCGTGGACGAACGAGCCGTCCGCGAAGCCCACCCAGTCGACCTGCTCACCCTTGAGCTTCAGCGCCGCACCGAAGACCGCCGCCGCCTTGGCCGGCGTCATCTTCGAGCGCGCCGAGAAGCCCGTGCTGGTCATCGACGCCGACGTGTCCACCAGGACCAGGGTGCGGCCCGGCATCGACGGGACGTTGACCAGCGACGCGCCCAGCGCCTGGTCCAGCGGCTGCGACCAGCGCAGGCTCGGGGCGTGCTCGTACGCCGCCAGCCAGCGGAACGGGAACATCCGCGAGCGGGCGACCTGCTCCGGGTCGGCGAACTTGTCCGCGACGAAGCGGGCCATTTCGTCACTGACGCCGGCCTCGTCGAAATTGCGCAGGTTGCGCGCCAGCGCCATCAGGCCCATCGACGGGATGACCGCCTCCCACGCAGTCTTGTCCATCGGGCCGTCCAGCCACGCCGAGACCGCCTCCCACGTCATGCCGGCCTGGCTCAGCCACTGCGAGTCGCGCAGGATCGCGCGCCGGCCCTCGGCCGGGATCTGCATCAGGTTGTGCCGGGCCTGCAGGGTCGGCAGCCGGTCCGGGCAGCGGAACAGGTCCTCGCGGCCGTGCCGGCGCGCCAGCAGGTGCTCGAAGAGCGCGTTCTGCCAGTCGGTGCCGGCCTTCGGGTGCGCGATCTCGAGCACGTCGGCGAACCGGTACGCGCTGGTCGGGGTGTCGTACTTCAGCGCCGACCGCTCGGTGTAGAGCCGTAGCGCCGCATCGGCCAGCCCCTTCTTGACGGGCATGGGGACGGCCTTGCCGAAGCGCGAGCGCCAGTACGCCACGAACTCGCCCGGCTCGTCGCCGCGCTGCAGGGCCGCGTCCACCAGGGCGCGGTTACGACCCTGCAGGCCGGCGCCCCGGCGCGCGTGCACAGCCTCGGCCGCGGCCACCAGCGACGCGGAGCGCATGTTCGCGGTCCCGCGCAGCCAGCCAATGAAGCCGAGCATCCACTCGGGGTCCTGGGTCGCCACGCTGCGCACCAGGCCGGCGTACCGGTCGTCGCGCGACTCGGCCGACTCGTAAAAGGTGTCCTCGCCGACCATGTTGGCCACCGCGAGCATGAACAGCTCGCTCTTGGTGTCACGGGTGTACGCCGGCGCGCCCTCGAAGGTGACGGTCGTGGGGGTTGCCGAGGTTACGGCGATCGGGCCGGTCGTGGTGACCCGGCGCTTGTCGACGATGTTGAACTTGCTCATGGAAAAGGCCCCTTCCCGACGGAGAGAGGCCTTTTAACTGAATGACGAGCAGGAGGACGTCCGAGAACCAATCGGACGAGGAGACATTAGACGCTCTGCCAATTGAGCTACCGGAGCAAGCCCCGGACGAGAATCGAACTCGCAACCATCCCATTAGAAGTGGAAGTAGCCCCACCCTACGCAGCGGACGCCCACCTGCTCGTCATTCAGTTGTAGTGCCTCTCCTAGAACCAGACGCCCGAGGTGTCTCTTACACCATTTGAAAGGAAGTAACCCCAGGCTGCGCAACGGAGATGCGATCAGGAGCGTAGCACACGGTTTGTGATCTTTGCTCCTGATTTGTAGCGATCCTCGGGCTCGAACCGAGCGACCCATCCTTATGAGGGACGGTGGGCTGCCTTCGCCCGATCGCCATGCACAGCGGAACGGCATGCTGAGAAGCCTCGGCGGGACTCGAACCCGTACCACCCGCTTTGCAGGCGGGGCGCTGCACCTGCAACGAACCGAAGCCATGCGTGCCCCCGGACGGAATCGAACCGCCGGGCACCCGGGTCCGGAACCCGGTGCTCTATCCCCTGAGCTACGAGGGCAAGGTCCGGGTCGTGTCGACCCGGCAGCCGATGCACTGCGACCGGGAGCACTTCGGCAGGTGCTCGCCGTCAAGCATCATCAACCCGAGCATCGGGTCGGACGTCCACCAGTTGCAATACCCGCAGTAACCCTCTTCGAGGTCTTTCGGGTGGTGGGACGTCATCTGGCACCGCGGGCAGGTGATTGACAGGGAGGTCATGCCGAGCCCAACGAGCGTGCCCCTCCCTGGACTCGAACCAGGCGTGCGCAAGCGCGGCGGCTTTACAGGCCGCTGGACGACCAGCCGTCCACGAAAGGCTTGGGGTGACTGGAGGGATTTGAACCCTCGACCTCCCGGACCACAACCGGGCGCTCGACCAAGCTGAGCTTCAGCCACAGTGCCCACACCAGGTGTCGAACCTGGCGCCTCCGCTGTGTGAAAGCGGCGCTCTCCCGATGAGCTATGCGGGCTTGCGCTCCCTCGGCTGGGGTCGAACCAGCGTCGGCGGATTAACAGTCCGCTGTCCTGCCATTGAACGACGAGGGAATGAGTAGGGCCGACGGGATTTGAACCCGCAGATTCCGCCTTGAAAGGACGGCGACTTTGCGCTATTTGTCCACGACCCCATGGTCTCCGCGGAGGGAATTGAACCCCCGACCTTCTGTGTGTCGAACAGATGCTCTGCCAGGCTGAGCTACGCGGAGGAGGTAGGCCGCCAGAGAATCGAACTCTGGACATTCCGATTAAAAGTCGGCAGCTCTGCCACTGAGCTAGCGGCCCTTGGTGCCCTCGGGCGGAATCGAACCGCCGACCTTTCACTTAGGAGGCGACTGCTCTATCCCCTGAGCTACGAGGGCATGGTGCGCCAGGACTCGACGTCGTACGGGTGCTCGCCGCGGCTGCGATCCGGCATCCGGATCGGCACCCCGCTGAGCCCGTAGCCGATGATCTCGCCTGGCTTCAGGTGCGGGTTGCCAGCCGACATCCCGTCGGGACAGCTGAAGCACGGGTCGATACTGTGCCGGCCGTGCTTGCAGCGGTCCAGGTCGAGCAGGATATTGGCCAGCTTGGCCAGATGGTCGGCCACCTGAGGATCGGTCACGAGCAGATCGTAACGGTGCGGCACCCGGGAATCGAACCCGGCACACACGATTTAGAAGATCGAGAAGCGCGTCCAGCGCACGCACCGCGAAGTGCCCCCGGGGAATTACGATATCCCGGCCCACCGATTAAGAGTCGGTTGCTCTTCCTCTGAGCTACGGGGGCTTGGCGGAAGGTAGACGGGTCGAACGCCGCCGGTTTCCCGACCCACAGGTTTTCGAGACCTGTTGCGGCCCTGTGCCGCGGTACCCTCCAGAGTCTGGGTAGAGGGATTTGAACCCCCGTCCTCTGATTCCCGAAACCAGCGCTCTACCAACCTGAGCCATACCCAGATGTTCCTTGCGTCGGGACGGGGCGATTTGAACGCCCGGCCGCACGGCCCCCAGCCGTGTGCTCTACCAAACTGAGCTACGTCCCGTTACGTGCCCCCGAGAGGATTCGAACCTCCGACTTCCGCATCCGTAGTGCGGCGCTCTATCCACTGAGCTACAAGGGCATGAATTGCGTGTCGCCGAGTGGAATCGAACCACCCACCTCTTCGTTATCAGCGAAGCGCTCTAACCGACTGAGCTACGACGACCTGGAGGAAGGAGAGGGATTCGAACCCTCGTCGGTGTTACCCGATCTGCCTTAGCAGGGCAGTGCCATAGGCCGCTCATGCCACCCTTCCTTGCGCGTCACCGACGGGACTCGAACCCGCGATCTCCTCCTTGACAGGGAGGTGAGCACTCCATCTGCTCTGCGGCGACATTGGGGGTTCGCGGTGGGCTTCAAACCTCACCCCCGGCGTCCCGGGCCCCTCCGAAAGGTAACGCGAACCACGTGGAGCCACGGGGAGTCGAACCCCGAACCTCTCGCATGCGAAACGAGTGCTCTACCAATTGAGCTATAACCCCATTGCGGACGATCACCGCTCCCCCGGGCGCTACCCGGGCTCCGGTGCTAAAGGGCTCCGGCCAGGCTGGGTGCTACCTGCCTGCCTTCGCGGTGATCGTCCAGTGCGCCCGGGGAGAGTCGAACTCCCACCTCCTCGCGGAGACCGGTTTCTGAAACCGGCGTGACTACCATTTCCACCACGAGCGCATGAGAGCCGAAGTCCGGACTCGAACCGGAGCCCTCGCCATTACGAGTGGCGTGCTCTACCTGCTGAGCTGCATCGGCATTGGGCCAGAGACAGGATTCGAACCTGCGACCTCCGCCTGCGAACCTCCCGGTTGTACACCCGGGCCCCGTGCGCGTCTGGCCAGACCACGCTGAGGCGAGAGGCGGCGGTGTTCTTCCGCTGAACTACCCCGGCATGTGGACCCTGGCCCGGCTCTCGCGGGCTGGCAGCATGACAGCGCAGGGTCAACGCTCCCCACCCAGGATTCGAACCCAAGGCTTCCTGATCCAGAATCAGGCGTGCTGCCAGTTACACCAGCGGGGAATGGGGCCAGGCCGACGTCGCGGGCGTGCTTGTTCCGCGCCTTCAACTCGCGCCCCGCGGCAACAGGGCGTCGGCCTGGCGATCAGTGGGCGAGAGAAGCCCACGTGGGGGCTGCGGTGGTCACCAGCAGCCTCATGCCGGCCTCGGCCGGCGTGCGGTTGGCCTTGGCCTGGTTACACCGGTAGCAGCTCGCCACGGTGTTCTTCCAGCTGTTGCGGCCGCTGCGCGAGCGCGGCTGGATGTGGTCGACCGTGGTGGCCGCGCCGCGGCAGTAGCCGCAGCGGTCGCCGTCACGCTTGAGCACGCCGGCCCGGGACCAACCGGGACCGCTGGTGTGTCGCCACTTCGTGTAGACGTACCGGATGAGCCGGACCACCCGCGGCATCGGGAAGATGCCGATCAGCTTGTCGGGCTCAAAGTCGTGGATCTCGGCGACCTCGCGGACCAGCATCCGGATCGCGTGTTTCAGAGGCACCCGGTGCAGGGGCCCCAGGTCGGCGTTGATGACCAGGACGTCGCTCACCGGGATCACCTCCTTTTCTTTGATCAAAAGATACCGGGGCGAGAGCGACAGACGGGTCTCGAACCCGCCACCTCGACGTTGGCAACGTCGCGCTCTACCTACTGAGCTACTGCCGCATTGCATTTACGAGCCACCGGAGAGATTCGAACTCTCAGCCTCCCGCTTACCATGCGGGTGCTCAACCAGCTGAGCTTCGGCGGCATTTGTTCCGGGTGCAGGATTCGAACCCGCGTCTGTACCGGGGACCAAAACCCCGTCGAGCCTGCCAACAGCCCAACCCGGAGCGAAAGAGCGGACGACGAGAATCGAACTCGCGTGGTCTGTTTGGAAGACAGAAGCTCTGCCATTGAGCTACGTCCGCATTGTTGCGTAGGCCACGTCGGGCTCGAACCGACGATCTTCTCGCTGAGAACGAGATGAGCTTTGCCAACAGCTCCAGTGGCCCATGGAGCCGCCGCCGGCAGGGATGGCGCCCTGACCAGACCGGCGACGACGTGCTCGCGGCCGGTATCGATCCGGCGGCCTCTGCCTTTTCAGAGCAGCGCTCTCCCAACTGAGCTACACGAGCGTGAGTGGAGCCTGCGGGATTCGAACCCACGACCTTCGGTATGCCATACCGACGCGCTACCAGCTGCGCCAAGGCCCCATTGCGCCCGGCGGCGTACCGCCGGGCGATCTCATGCCATTCCACTGTGCAGTTCTCAAGTGGTGCCATGTCCATGCCCAAAGGTTCTCGGGGGACCGTACGCGCGGGCGACAGGACTCGAACCTGCAACTTGCTGTTTTGGAGGCAGCTGCTCTACCAGTTGAACTACACCCACTCGGTGGTGCCTATTCAGTTGTTTGACCTACGAAAAAACGCCGCTCTCCGAGTTCGGAGGCGGCGTCTGTGTGACCGTGGCGCTAGGGGCGCCGCCTCGTTCCGGGCTTGCGGGACTGCTCATCGCGGACGAAGTTGATTGTCCCGAGGGCGCAGGCTGCCGAGCCCGGCAGCATGTGCTGCGGGTTGCTCGTGGCGTGCCAGCGATACATCTCGGGGCTCCTCGTCTAGTTCTGCTTGACACCAACCGTAGGTGATCCACGCCTGGCGCACAAGGGTTTTCCTCGAAGGAGCATACAGGTGTGTCGTGACATCACCGGGCGTGGACCCGGGCGGCACTGGAAGGGGGAGGGCGCCCGGGTCTTCGCCTCGCGCGGCCGACAGGGACGGACCAACGACCCGTGGAGCGCAGGGTGGGGAGGGGTGGGCTAGCACGCCTCCGACCTTGCCCCAGGGTACGCGAGAGTCCCACCTGGTGAGGAATTAAACGAAAACCCCTGCATAGCAAGTGCCATCCGGGGGTTTTCTGCGGAAACCCCGGGTATGGCACTTGCTATGGCCGAGTTTCCGGAATTTTCGCGTAGGGCCTGACCTGCGCGAACGTCGGTCCGGCCGAATAAACAGAAAACCCTCGGATGGCACTTGCTATCGCGCGATGTCCGTTTAATCCCCGGGTATGGCAAGAGCTATGCAGGGGGTTTTCGTTTATTGCATGCTGGGATTTCACGTGATCGTGGCACGTGCCGGTCTGTCGCACCTGATGTTGTACGCTGTCTCAAACTTGAGGAGGCCGGACGAACGTGGACATCAACTGGGACAACGACCCGCAGATGGTGAGCCTGTACGAGCGGATCGCCGCCGAGGTCCAGCGGGAGTACGAGGACAGCCTGATGGCCAGCGGCGCGATCGCCAACCCGGATCATCTGGGCGCCCGCGCGGCCTCGGCGATCCTAAGCGCGGCCACGACCGTGGAGTTCGGCACCAGGGCTTGGAAGCTCGGCTTCACGCCGGACCGCTTCCCGCACCGCACCAGCGACCGGTACGGCTGTGCTACCTGCTCGGCCGGCGAGGGCGAGCTGCACCAGGACTACTGCAAACGCTACGGCCGGGTCATGCGCGCCCCGGATGCGCAGGTGGTCCTGTGAGCGACCTGTTCGAGACCGAGTGGGAGCTGTTCGCCTCCGCTGACGAGCCGGGCTCCACGCATCCGCTGCGGCACTTCGGCCCGCTGGGCTTCGCTCAGCAGGACCGCACCGCCAAGCGGGTGGTGAGGGTGCTGCTCGCGGCCGCCGAGGATCCGCGGCCGGACGACTACTGGGCCTGGCTGGACTACGGCGCGCACCAGCCCACCTGCATCGGTGCCACCGAGGAGGCGATGACCAGCCGGTTCCTGCTGGACCAGCACGGTGCGCCAGGTCCGCGTGAGGAGGCCGCGGTGGGCCAGGGGCAGATCCTGCGCCTGCGGGTGACCATCCTGCACGAGGTGTACCTGCGCTCGGGGCGCCACAACTGGCGCATCACGAGCGCGATGTGAGAGAGGCCAACGTGAACAAGCCCCTGAGGTTCCTGGACCTCTACTTCGCCGGCGAGGTCCCGGCCGCCGCGGTTGACGACTTCCTGGAGGTCTGGACCGCCAGCGACAGCCATGTGCAGCTGCACGTCTACCTGGGCATGACGTGGCAGGAGTACCAGGCGTGGGGCCGGCACGGCCGGCTGCCGACCCGGTCCGAGCACGAGGCGCTGCCGCAGATCGACTACGTCTTCGTCGGCCCGCCGCGGGACACGACACCGCTGCGCGTGCACGGGCCCACCCGCTGCCGGCCGACCTGCCCGGTGCACTGGCCCAGTGACCACCCGCAGGCCGACTGGCCGCTGAGCTGGCGCGAGGACCTCGGCATCATGACCCGGCTGTGTACGCACGAGCAGCACCACCCGGACCCCGACGACCAGCAGGTGCGGCTGCACCCGGAGCTGGCCGACCACGACTGCGACGGCTGCTGCCGCGCCACGATCGACGGCGACTTCTTCGAGGAGGACGAGCCGGCCACCGAGGTCCTGGCGGCGTACGCCCGGGCCGAGATCGCCGGTCGGACCGGCAGGACGGAGCGCCCCCAGTGACCACCCACCGGCTGGACACCGTCAAACTGGCCCGCGCCATCGACCGGGCCCGCCGGGCCGGCACCCCCGACGAGATCTCGTTCCGCGAGGTCGCGCGGCAGATCGGCGCCGGCTCGTCCAGCGTGTTCACCCGGCTCAACGACGGGTTTCGGCCCGACGCGGACACCCTGTGCTCGCTGCTGATGTGGCTGGACCCGGGCGCCCGGCTGGCCGACTACGTGCTGCCCGGTGATCGCCGAGCGGCGGCCCGGCCCGCGCCGCGCCGGCGGGCTTACGAGAGCGTGCCGGCCGCGGTCTGAATCCGCCGTACGGTGTCACACTTGTGCGCTACGCTGCTCGGATGGTGCGTATCCCCGAGCAGCGTCGCCGCGTGCTCCTCAATCCCGGCGGCGGTCCACTGAAGATCGACGACATCGATGTCTTCCTCGCCCCGTACGAGGAAGGCGGCGCCCTCTGCGACGAGGAGCCGATGGTCGACGTCGGTGGCGGCATGCAGATCCCGCTGCGAGAGCTGGTGGACACGCTCGACGAGGAAGACGAGGAGGATTGATGCCGGACAAAATCTTCGCCCCCTGGGGCCCGGAAGTCGCCGCGGCGCTGAACCAATACCAGGAACACGGACCCTTCCACCCCTTCACCTGCGGCCGTGGCCAGGACCGCCAGCACGAATCGGGCGTCTCGCTCGTTGCTACCGGCGAGGGCTGGCACTGCCCTCGCGGCGACTGCGACTACACCCAGGGATGGGCGTGGACCTTCATGGCCAGGGAGAACCATAGTGATCGTTAAGCCCCGCGTGGTGCTGTTCGACGTGGACGGCACCCTGATGAAGAACACCGGCGGGCGCAAGTTCTACGACTGGCACCGAGTCGGCGAGGACACCCCGAACGAGGCCGTGGTCGAGCTGGCCCACAGCATCATCAAGGCCGGCGACCTGGAGATCGTGGTGATGTCCGGTCGTGACGAGGTCTGCTACGAGGCCACCTTCCGGAGCCTGGGCGAGCAGCAGGTCTGGTTCCGAGAGCTGATCATGCGCCCGCACAAGGACAACCGGCCGGACGACGTCGTCAAGCTCGAGCTGTACCAGGAACGCGTCCTGCCGCACTACGACGTCGCGTTCGTGGTCGACGACCGGGACAAGGTCGTCCGGATGTGGCGCCGGCTGGGCCTCACCGTTTTCCAGTGCGCTGAGGGTAATTTCTGATCATGCTCAACGAACTGCCGCTGTCGCGCCTCCAGCTCGACGTCCTGGAACTGGAGGCGCGCACCTGGAAGCTCGCCGGGTCCAAGCACAGCGAGTTCCGCCAGCGCTGGCCGCACGTCACCGAGACGGCCTACTACCTGGCGCTGAACCGGATGCTGGACGACGAGCGCGCGCAGCGGCACTCCCCCGCGCTGATCAACCGGTTGCGCCGGCTGCGTGACGAGGAGATCACCCGGCGTGCCGCCGACACGGGTGTCGAAGCCCAGTAGTAGGCTGTTTGCCATGACTGACCTTGATCCCACACCGGCCAGTCGGCAGACCAACCAGCTGATGGGCGAGCTGGCCGGCCACGGCTTCGTGGAGTTCCCCCAGGCGCACGGCGTGGAGGCGGCCGACGGCTCGGTGCTCGGCGAGGAGCACGGGATCCGACTGCACGCCGACCCGGACGTGGTCAGGATCATCGTCGCCGAGCGGGGCGAGGTGCCGGCGTACCGGCTACTGGTGTCGAAGTACGGCCTGACCAACGCCCAGGCCATCCGGATCGGCGCCGGCATCGTCCGGCTGATCATCGAAGACCGGCGGGAACAGGAGAAGTGATCATGCGCATGCGCAGCTCACGGCCACCTTAGTAGGGCCACACCATGTGGTCCTCCGCGAGGAGGCCGAAATGTCCCGCACCGACAAAGACCTGCCGTTCTGGCTGCTGTCCCACTACTGGGAGCCCGATCACCACAGCTGCCAGTTCGCGCTCTGGCGCAACGGCCGGCGCGAATGCGACCTGCCCGCCGAGCCCAAGCGCGAGCGGCCTGTGAACCACAGCTGGCGCACCCGCCAGGGCGCGGCCTGCTGCTGGCGGCCCACCTGGGACCACTACTACCGCCCGTACGGACCGCGCGGCGTGCCCACCTGGTACGTGCGCCTGGAGTACACCGGACCCGACCGGCGCCGAGTGCGTGACGAGCTGACCCGGGTCCGCCAGGAACACCGCGGCAGCGGCGAGATCGACACCGTCCCGTCCACCACCCAGCACCGCCACATGGCCCGCTGGTCCTGGTGGTGAACAACAACCCACCCGAGGAGTACCCGAGATGAGCAAGCCCACCACCTACGTGCTGCTGGCCACCGACGTCAGCGGCAGCATGTACGCGCTCGCCGACGATGTGCGCGGCGGCTACAACGCCTACCTGGACGACCTGGGCAAGGATGTCGACGTCGCCAGCGGCGAGCTGCGCGACCCGCGCGAGGCCGTCGGCATCCGCTACCGGGTGACCTCCGTGCTGTTCAACACCGGGGTCACCCTGCTGTGCACCAGCGCGAAGCCGAAGGACGCGCCGCGGCTCGACACCGGCAACTACACCCCGAACGGCGGCACCGCGCTGCTGGACGCGATCGGCAAGGTGATCACGGACTTCGAGGCCGCGGTGCTCCAGCTGGGCGCGGACGACCGGGTACTGCTGGTCGCGCAGACCGACGGGCAGGAGAACTCCTCCCGGGAGTACACCCGCGAGGGCATCGCCAAGATGATCAAGGACCGGGAGGACGCCGGGAAGTGGGCGGCGATCTTCATGGGCGCCGGCCCGGACACCTGGCAGCAGGCCGGCAGCATGGGCTTCTCCTCGTCGATCGCCGTCGCTGCCACCGGCCAGGGTGTCAGCTCGTCGTACGAGGGCCTGAGCCGGACCAGCGCGGCGTACGCCAAGGGCGCCACCCGCGGTGCCGCCGTGGCGGAGAGCGGCCTGGACGTCAAGTCCGAGTAGGCGGCGAAGCTCTCGAGCTAATCGCCGGGGGAAATAGTCGCAGGCAAGAGGCACAATCACCCCAGGCCAGCCAGACCTGTGGGAGAGCCATGACCAACCCGGAAGACATCGCTGCCCAGCGCTGGTATGCCGTCATCGACGACATGTCGGCGCTGGGCAGCTGGTGCGTGATGAACGTTGCGAAGAGCCCGGTGCAGTCCGACCCGGCCACCGGTGAGCTGCAGATCGCCCGGTATCTGTCCGAGGCGGACGCCCACCAGATCGCCGAGCACCACAACGCCGGCCTGGCCGGCAAGCCCTGGACCCGGCCGGACCGCTACCGGGTCCGCGCCGAGGACGCCGTGATATTTGACGATCTCGGCGAGACCATCACCCGGGCAGAGGGCCTGCTCAGCGCCGAAGCGGGCGGGGAGATCCGACAGTTGCGAGCCGTACTCGGCGAGGTGCTCGGCGCGTTGAACCTGCTGACAGAGGGCGCGATCCGGCTGCGCGCGGAGACCTAAGGAGGTGGTCGGCATGCAAGACAGGCCTTAGCCCTGCGTCGGATACGCAGGGCGCCCCGAGAGGACTGATCGCCATGTCCCGTACTGACATCCACCGCCCGCTGCACGTCATCGCGCAGGATCCGAGCATGCGGAACCACTTCCGCGAGGATCACCGGCACGACGACGGCACCTGTGATCTGCAGGAATTCCTGGACGCCTGGTTCGCCGGTGGCCGGTACCTGCGCACCCGGTGCTCGCTGCAGTGGTGCTCGGCGCAGCGGATCTGCGCCTGCGAGTTGTGCTCGATGCGGGATTCGCGCAAGCGGGCCCGCCGCCGGGATCGCCAGGGCACTCGCCGCCAGTTGCATGACGTCTCGGCCCAGTGGGCCGCGGACGAGCTGGACGAGGATGCACCGCATCCGTACCGGGCTGACGCCTGGTGACCTGTCGAGGAGATCGATGAACACCGTCGCAAACGACGACCCCATGGGCGACGACTACTGGACCCGGTTCGAGACCAGGGACAAACGGGTGGAGGTCGACCGCAACCGCCGGAACTCGGCGTACGGCGGGATGGACCCTGGAACCTGGGGCTGGCGCCGGCCGAACCCCGCTGACCTGCAGGCGGAGCGCATTGCCCTGTTGGAACGCGCGGCCGCGGACACCGCTTCCCAGCAGGAATGACGCACCGCCGGGAATATTGTGACTTCCCGGCTCGGTGTCGTATTCCTGTGATACGGTGTCTCGCATGTCAGACACCCGACCGGAGCCGTGCACGCTGTTGCGCACTCCGAGCCGGGCTCTGTATGTCCCCCTGGTGCGCCACTGGTCCTATGTGCTGGCCAGTGACGCCATCCGTCCCGGGCGCTCCGGGACGACTGTCTGTGGGACTCGCGGCGCGGTCGACCAGGACCGCGCCAACTACCAAGCCCGCAACATCCGGCAGCTCGTGAAGATCGACGAGTTGCCAGCCTGCGAACGGTGCATGACGTTCGTGCGGCGCCTTGCCGCCTGAGTTGGAAGGACGAGCATGAGCGACAACCCCACCTCGACGCTCGCCCGGCCGAAGACGAAGATCGACTTCTGCCTGGCGATCAACCCGAAGAAGCCCGACCTGATCTGTACGCGGATCAACAACCACAAGGGCCACTGCTGCGACGAGATCTCCGGCGCGGCCTGGACCGACCGCGGGCAGCCGCACGAATGCACCCAGGGCCACGACCACAGCAAGGAGAAGGGCCTGGTGCCGGCGTGAGCGCCGACAGCTTTGTGCACCTGCACACGCATACCGAGTACTCGATGCTCGACGGCGCCGCGAAGATCAGGAAACTGATGGCCAAGGCGGTCGCGCTGGGCCAACCGGCCGTGGCCAGCACTGACCATGGCAACGTGTTCAGCCACTACGAGATGTGGGACGTGGCGCGCAAGCTGCGCGAGGGCGGCGCCGACATCAAGCCGGTGCTGGGTTGCGAGCTGTATGTGGCACCGGCCAGCCGGTTCGACAAGAAGAAGATCTACTTCGGGGCCGGCGGCAAGAAGGCGGCCAAGAAGGGCGGCGGGGACGACAGCAAGGACGTCTCCGGTGACGGCGCCTTCACCCACATGACCGTGCTGGCGCAGAACGCGCAGGGCCTGCGGGCCCTGTTCGAGCTGACCAGCCGCGCCTCCCGGGAGGGCTTCTATCAGAAGCCGCGCATCGACGCCGACCTGCTCGGCGAAGTCCTCGCCAAATGGTCCGGCGCGGTGCTGGTCGGCACCACCGGGTGCCCGTCCGGCGCGGTGCAGACCCGGATCCGGCTCGGCCAGTACGACCGGGCCGTGCAGGAGGCGGCGATCTGGCGTGACCTGCTGGGCCCGGAGAACTACTTCCTGGAGCTGATGGACCACGGCATGGCGTTGGAGAACAACGTCCGCGACGACCTGATGCGCCTAGCCAAGGAGCTGGACCTGCCGCTGCTGGCCACCAACGACAGCCACTACGTGGAGGCCGAGCAGGCACCGATGCACGACGCGCTGCTGTGCATCCAGATGCAGAACAAGATCCACGAGTCGAACCGGATGAAGTTCGACGGCCAGGGCTACTACCTGCGCTCCTCCGAGGAGATGCGCGGGCTGTTCAGCGAGCTGCCGGAGGCCTGCGACAACACCCTGGCCATCGCCGAGCGGATCGCCACCGACGCCTACGACGAGGTGTTCCTGCCCCGCGACGACCTGCTGCCGAAGTTCCCCGTACCCGAGGGTCACACCTCCGACAGCTACCTGCGCGAGCGGGTCGTGGCGGGGCTGCAGCGCAAGTACCCGGACCCCGCCGGCGAGGAGGGCATCCGGGCCGACGCGCACGAGCGGGTGCTGGGCTACGAGCTGCCGGTTATCACCAAGATGGGCTACCCGGACTACATGCTGATGGTGGCCGACATGACCGACTGGTCCCGTGGCAAGGGCATCCGGGTCGGCCCCGGCCGCGGCTCGGCCGCCGGCTCCGGCACCAGCTACGCCCTGGACATCACCACCGTGCCGACCCTGGAGCACGGCCTGCTGTTCGAGCGGTTCATCAACCCGGAGCGGGTGTCCCCGCCGGATGTCGACGTCGACTTCATGCAGGGCCGCCGCGACGAGGTGTTCCGCTACCTGATGGAGCGCTGGGGCGAGGACCGGGTCTGCCGGATCCAGACCCTGGGCACGATCAAGGCCAAGGCCGCGATCAAGGATGCGGCGAGGGTGCTGGACAAGCCGTTCGCCACCGGCGCCCGGATGACCGCGGCGTTCCCCAAGGCGATCAGCGGTTTCGAGGCCGACCTGGCCTGCGTCACCGACGAGGAGCATCCGCGCTACGCCGACGCCGAGGACTTCCGGGCGGTGCTCGGCAAGGAAGAGGGTGCGCAGGAGGTCTTCGACCTGGCGGTGCAGCTGGAGGGCCTGATCCGGTCCGTCGGCGTGCACGCCTGCGGCATCGTGGTGTCCAGCCAGCCGCTGATGGGCCTGATCCCGCTGGTCTGGTCGGAGAAGGACCAGCAGTGGGTGTCCGGCTTCCCCAACGCCGAAGTCCTCGAGCCGATGGGCCTGCTCAAGGTCGACTGCCTGGGCCTGGACACCATGGACGTCATCCAGCACACCGTCGACCAGATCGCCGAGCGCCACGGGGTGGACGTCGAGCCCCGGTTGACGGAGCTTGACGACCCGGCCGCGTTCGCCGAACTGGCCAGCGGGCACACCGTCGGCATGTTCCAGGTCGCCTCCGGTGGCCTGTCGAAGCTGCTGGCGCAGATGCGCGCCGACCGCTTCGAGGACATCTCCGCGGCGCTGGCGCTGTACCGGCCGGGCCCGATGGGCGCCGACGCGCACACCGACTACGCGCTGCGCAAGACCGGCCGGCAGAAGATCAAGCCGATCCACCCGGAACTGGAGGACGCCCTGGCCGAGATCCTCGGCCCCACCTACGGCGTCATCGCCTACCAGGAGCAGGTGCTGCGCTCCGTGCAGGCCGTCGCCGGCTACTCACTGGGCCGGGCCGACCTGCTGCGTAAGGCGATGGGCAAGAAGAAGCCCGAGGTGCTGGCCAAGGAGAAGCCGCCGTTCTTCGCCGGCATGAAGGAGCAGGGCTACTCGGAGGAGGCCGCACAGGCGCTCTGGGACATCTTCCTGCCGTTCAGCGCGTACGCGTTCAACATCGCGCACACCGTGAGCTACGGCTTCATCACCTACGCCACGGCGTGGCTGAAGGCCCACTACCCGGCCGAGTTCATGGCGGCGCTGCTCACCCAGGCCGGTGACGACTCCGACAAGAAGGCGATGTACCTGGCCGAGTGCCGGCGCATCGGGATCACCGTGCTGGTGCCCGACGTCAACGAGTCCGGTCCCAGCTTCACCCCGATCAGCAGGTCCGAGATCCGCTTCGGCCTCAACGCCGTCAACGGCCTCGGCGCCAAGGCGGTGCCCGGCATCATCTCCGGCCGGGCAAAGGGACCATACGTCTCGTTCGCCGACTTCCTCGACCGGATCCCGCTGAGCACCTGCAGCAAGCCCGCGGTCGGCGCGCTGATCCGCGGCGGCGCGTTCGACTCCATCGGGCACACCCGCAGCTCGCTGACCGCCTGCTACGAGGACGGCGTCGGCCAGCTCGCCGGGGTGAAGAAGAAGGAGGCCGTCGGCCAGTACGACCTGTTCAGCGCGGTCGAGGACGTGCAGTTGGAGTCGGTGGCGGTGCGCGACATCGAGGAGTGGAACAAGGAGACCCTGCTCACCCTGGAGCGCGAAGCGCTGGGGCTGTACGTGTCCGGGCACCCGCTGGACGAGCTGGAGCCGGTGCTGGCCGGCAACCGCACGATGACCATCGGCGAGCTGCTGGCGGCTATCGCGGTGGACGAGGAGGGCGGGGTCGCCGACGCGTCGGTCACCGGCGCCACCCTGGCCGGCCAGCTGGTCAGCGCGGAGCACAAGGTCGCCCGGTCGGGGAAGTCGTACGCGAAGCTGGTGCTCGCCGACCTGGACAGCCAGGCCGAGATCATGGCGTTCGGCCGGGCGTACGGCTCCTACCGGCACCTGATGCAGCCCGACTCGAAGGTGCGCGTCAAGGTGAGCTTGTGGCAGCGCGACGAGGGCGAGGCGCCGACCATCTGCGTCGACATCCTCGACGAGCTGGACATGGGCCTGATCGGGGTCACCGGGCCCAGCACGAGCGGCCCGCGGCTGGTGGAGATCCACTGCGCTCCGGAGCTGTTCGACGCGGAGCTGGCCGGCCGGGTTCGCAAGATCATGCTGGACCACCCGGGCGACCGGCCGCTGCGCTTCCAGCTCGGCTCGGAGAGCTACCTGCCGGAAGGCTGGACGGTCACCCCGGACATCGAGTTCATGACCGAGATGATGGAGCTGTTCGGCCGCGAGGCGATCCGGCTCTGACCGGCGCGGGCGGGCGAGGACATGTCCTATCGGACTGCTACGCTGTCGCATATGACAGACAGCAATCCTCGCCCGCCCGTCGTCGTCGAGTACAACCTGAGCTGGCCCGGTGTCGGCGGCAGTGAGAGCGACACCGTGGAGATCCCCCGAGACGAATGGGACGCGATGACGCCGGCCGCGCGCACCGCGTACTGCGAGCAGATCGCCGACGAAGCCGCCTACAACCGGTTCGCCTGGGGCTGGCACATCGAAGACCCCGACGACTACGCAGACACCGAGGAGCCCAAGTGAGCGACGAGCACGCCCGAGGCAAGGTCGACGGCGCCGAGATCTTCGTCGGCGACACGGTGATGGTGAGCGGCGAGGTCATCCGCTCCGTCGCTGGCGTGGGCGCCCTGGTGCAGTTCACCTCCAAGACGGAGAACTACCAGGGCTGGATCTGCGAGGCCGACCTGTGGTTCGCCGCCCTCACTGCCGACCTGGCCCCGGAGCCGGAGGACGGCGCCTGGCTGCTGGTGCATGACGAGGAGGGCGTGGCCCAGATCTTCCACCGCGACGACGCCGAAGGTCACTGCGACCACCCGACCCGCCGCTACGACCGGCACTGGTGGGACGTGGTGGCCACCCAATGGATCGACTGGCCGATCGCGGTGCTGCGCGGCGCCGGCCGACGTGATGCGCAGCGCATGCGCGTGGAGAGCGAGGGCGAATGAACGAGCAGCTGGAGACCGCAGTCGATGAGCTGCTGGTCGAGTACCCGTACCTGACGATCAGCCGGGCCGGCGGCGTCTGTCCGTTCCAGGCCGAGGGCACCATCCACGACGAGGAGTTCTACTTCCGCTTCCGGCACAACTGGGCCGAGCTGCGGATCCAGAGCGGGCAGGGCTGGTTCAAGCCGCTGTACTCCGCCGGCGGCGAGTACGGCGAGGGCGAGGACCAGGGTTGGCTCGACCCGGACGAGTTCGGCCGGATCATGAGGGAGCTGATGGGCCGGCTGAAACGGGCCCCGATCCTGTGGGAGTTCGCCGGCATCGAGCCGAGCGATATCGGGAAGCTCAAGGCCGGCGACCCGCAGAGCTACGGCGCCTGGGGCCACACTCCCGAGGAGGCATGGGCCGAGATGCACGCGCCGTCGGCGTACCTGCGATCCAAGGGCATCGACGACGCCACGCAGGCGCAGTGGCTGGCTCAGCGCCAGATGTCGCCGATTACTACGACGGTCGACGACCGGGTCTTCCCCGACCCCGACCCGTTCGCGCAGGCCGCCCGATGAGCACGGAGACCTGGCCGGTCGCGATGGTCACCGGGCACCGCCGGGTCGCCGCCGCCGACCGGCCCTGGGTGGCGCAGCAGCTCCGGGAGGTCGCGACCAAGCTGCAGAGCGAGCACGGTACCGAGACGGCGGTCTCCGGCATGGCGCTGGAGGTCGACACGACCTGGGCCGAGATCGCGCTCGAGCTGGACCTGAAGCTGGTCGCGGCGATCCCGTTCCCCAGCCAGTCCTGCGACCCGGTCGCCCCGGCCAACCAGCAGTGGACCGTCGACCAGCAGGTCGTCTGGGCCTCCCTGGTGAGCCAGGCTCACGCGGTGCACATGGTCAGCGACAGCGACCCGCGCGACTTCAAGGAGCGTGTCGCGATGCTGCACAAGCGCAACGACGCGATGCTGCGGGTCGCCCAGGTCGTGGTCGGGGTCTGGGACGAGGGCAACCTGCGCTCGGGCACGTCCAGCTGCCTGTGCAAGGCGTACAGCGCCGGCCTGCCGATCATCCTGCTGAACCTCAAGCACCGCGGCCGACCGCGCCGGCCCAGCGACCAGTGGTGGTCGCAGGCCCTGGAAGTGCCGATGCGGCGCGCGGCATGATCCTGCTGCGGGTGTGCTGCCGCGGCCGGGGACGGTGCGCGCGAATGGACGCCACGGCGGCGCTCGCGCACGCCGAGCAACGATCCCGGCGTACCGGCCGGGACCAGAACATCCGCTGGGCCGACGGAGCCTGGCACATCACCGAGGCGCCGCAACGCCAGAAGCGAGGAGCACCCCAATGATCACCGACGACCCGCAGCGCGAGGGCTTCGACAGCTACTACGGCATCTGGGTGGCCGTCATCGGCGAGGACAGCGAGACCATGGTCGCCCTCGGCCACCACAACCTGCGCCACGCCCTGGCCGCTTTCAACGCCTGCGCCCGCCGGCTGCTGGGCTGGACCGACCTCTACGACGGGCTGCTCAGCCGCGACCCGGAGAAGTGGCAGGCCGTCTGGAACTCGCTGGAGAGCACCTGGGCCGTGCAGAAGTACGCCTGCGACGAGGCCGAAGAAGCCGACCACGACCCGGACTGCATGGAATGCTCGGAGATCAAGGAGGCGGGTTGGTGGCTCACCTGGGACGCCAACTCGCAGACCGCCGGGGCGTTCCCCGTGGTCATCTGGCGAGCTTGATCTACAGGCGCTTCCGCGCCGCCGACCTGCCCGAAAGGAACCGACATGTACCTGCTGGACGCGCTGAGCGTGGAAGAGGTTGCCGACATGCGCCTGTGGATCGCCGACTGCCCGTGGGCGGACCTGGATGATGAGCAGGTCGCCGCGCTGAGCGACGACGACGTGATCGACGGGGTGCGCGAGCACTACGAGGGCGGCATCGGGATGTTCCTAGCCGACCGGGGGATCTGATGCACTGCCCGAACTGCCAGGCTGAGGACACCGTCAGCATCCGGCGGGCCTTCAGCGCACGGCAGATCGGCAGCTTCTCGCTCGCCGGTGCCCAGTTCAAGGTCTCCGCGAACTCCGTCGCGATCGCGGAGTGCAGCGAGTGCGACCTGTCGCTGGTGGGGCACCTGGAGAACCCGACGTACGCCGAGGACGGGATCACCTTCACCGGTGGCCACTTCGTGGTGCCGCACCCGCCGGACTGACATAAAACGGCGGCCTGCCCCCTTGCCGGTGAGGGTGGGCCGCCGAAGAAAAGAAGAGCATCAGATCGCATCGGCGTACGAGAGTCAACCCAGTCATGACGCAGTAAGCAGATAACGAATGAAACGTCAATAAGACACTAGGCCGCATAGCTTGCATTTCGGCAGCTGCGACTGTCATCATGGCGACCAGCAGGTGCAGTGTGTTTGCAGCCTGGAGCAACGCCCGCAGATCCCCAACCGGATCGGCGGGCGTTTTCGCGTTTCTGGGGCCAGATCGGGAGGCGCCTGGTGAATCTTGATGCCTACGTGACCCGGTCTCAGGCCGCCATGGTGACCGGAGTGCGCCCGGACACCATCGGCAAGTGGCACGCCCGCGGCTGGACCGACCCGCAGGGTGAACGGCACACGCTGAGCACCAGGCCGGGCGACGGCCGGGCGCTGCTGTTCCGCCTCGGCGACATCCTCGCCGCCGAGCACGACACCAGCCTGAACCCGCGCGCCCGGCGCCGCACGCTTCCGCCGGCCCTGGCCGCCTGACCGAGGAAGGCCACCCCCGTGGCTGAATGGTCCTGGCCCAACAGCACCGTCGCCCGGGTCATCGACGGCGACACCGTCGAAGCCTGCCTGACCCGCGACATCGGCTTCGAGGGCAGCGTCAGCTTCCCTGTACGGCTGCGGCTGAACCGGATCAACGCCGAGCCGGTGAAGAGCGACAAGGGTTTCCGCGCCAAGGCGCGGCTGCTCGCGCTCACCGCCGGCGTGAAGCTCACCATCACCACCGGCCGCGGCTACAAGTACGGGGCGCCGGCCGGCAAGACCGGCGAGTGGATGGCCGAGCTGGTGCTGCCCGACGGGCGCAACCTGTCCGACCTGCTCGTCGCCGAGGGTCTCGCCGTGCACTGGGACGGCCTGGGCACGCGGCCCGACAACTCCTGACGTGCCCGCTCCGGCAGGAAACCTGGCGGCCCCGCCGGGGCGGGCGCCCAACCCCCACCCACACAGAACGGATCACCATGACCGACGTCCTCGTAGGCCGACACCCGAGCACTCTGCAGCTGCTCAGCTTCTTCGCCTACGACCACCTGCCGCCGTTCCTGCAGGCGGTCAGCGCACCGTGCCACGACCTCGCGTTCGACCTGGCCGGCACACTGCCGGACGGTCCGGAGATGACGGTGGCGCTGCGCAAGCTGCTGGAGGCCAAGGACGCGTTCGTGCGCCAGGCGCTGGTGGTCAAACGGCTGCAGGAAGGCTCCTGACGAACTCCCGCGCACAGGCGCGGGTCGACCCGGCCCGGGTTCAAGGGCACTCCTTCAGAGGAGCCGGCTCATGCCGAAGCACAACATCTACCCTCTCGCCGGCCGCTTCCTGGCCGTCCCGCCGGCCGAGGGCGAACCACTGCCGCCCTCCGGCCGGCTCGAGCTGCACTGGCAGCGCGACACCTACGTCCAGCTGGCCAGCACCCGCTGGGCTGGCGACCCCGCGAAGATCGACACGGCGCAGGAGTTCCTGCCGCCGGAGAGCGACACCGGCTCCGAGCCGATGCGCCCAGCCTGGGAGGGCTTCTTCGTCGACCTGGACCGCGGCGGCATCAACCACCTGATCAAGCAACTGCGCGCCGCGCGTGACCAGGCGTACGGCAAGGACGAATAGACGTATCCGGCAACAACCCCACCCCGGTCGAGGCGGCGGAGTCGATGGGCGACAACCTGGAAACAGAGGCCGATCCGGCTTCGCCTCCTCCCGGGACCAGCAACAAAGTAGAGATCACCGTCGGCGGCCACAGCGTGTCCGTCGAGTCCGCCGACCCCCTGGTCGACGTCGTCGGGTACGCCCTGGGCATCTACGACCAGACCGCGGCCGCCACCCGGTACATGCCGATGGGCTTCGACGTGACCGGCGGCAGCTTCGAGCGGGCCGAACCGTACGTCGAGCCCGTCCTGGAACGCTGGGAGGCCGACGATGCCGGGCGGGTGGAAAGGCAGTCAGCGCAGGACGGAACTACCCGCCGACTGGTACTCACGGATCCGCCCGGCCATCATCGCGCGCGACTCCGGCCGATGCCGGTGGATCGAGAACAACGCCCGCTGCCGTGAGCGCGGCACCGACGTCGACCACATCAAGGACCCGGACGACCACTCCCCGGGCAACCTGCGCCTGCTGTGCAGCGCACATCACGACCGGCGCAGCTCCGCGCAGGGCAACGCCGCAAAGAAGGCGCGCCGGGACCGCAACGTCGAACGCCACCCGGCGCTCGGCTGACCACGAGCGGATCCCGCCGGATCCCGAGGGGCATTGCGCTCAGTGGACCGGCGGGATCTTCCTATCCCGCGAAGGGGCCACTTCACCCATGGCCAGCACCAACGAACGCTTCGTCTTTCCCGACCAGGTCTGGTACGACGCCAACAACCCGGGCTCGCTGCACGATGCGCTGCGCGTCGACTACGCCCGGGCCAAGGCCGCCGCCGAGCGCCGCCCGAGCCTGCGCCGGCACATGGAATCCTGCTCCGTCTGCCAGGCGATCGGCGGTGCGACCGCGACCGCGCCGAACCCGGTCACCACCCGCAAGCGGATCAAGCTGGCCCTCGGCCCGGAGCAGATGCACACGCTGCTCAAGCTGCCGGCCAACTACGAGATCGTGCACATGTACGCCGACAACGACCCGAACTACGTCTTCGTGCTGGTCGCCGGCGAGGGACTGCCGGAGGCGAGCCCCTCGGTCGAGACGCCATCCGGCCGGCTCACCGACGTGCGTGACGACACCACGCCTAAAGCATCCTAGGACGTCCTAGCCCGCGTGTGCGTACGCACATCAGCGCGCTGACCTGGGAGTTTGTCGGAGGGAACCTCGAGTTTCGGCGCACGCCTGGCGCCAGGGAGGGAGTCGGGCGTGCGCCGATTTGAGCTGCACCGGATAGAGGACGCCAGCGGGGTCAGCGGTACCGGCGTGGTGGCCCAAGGCGTCCAGTTCGACGACGGGCACTGCGCGATGCGCTGGCTGACCGAGACCGCCTCCACCGCCCTCTACGACAGTGCCGGCGACGTCGAGCGCATCCACGGCCACGAGGGCCGCACCACGATCCTCTGGCTGGACTCCGGCGGGCTGAGCGCGATCACCCCGGACTGCGGCTGCGACTCCGTGCAGACATTGGGCGGCAACGGTCACCAGGTCGAGGTGCACCACGTCATTCCCGACGACGGCGCCGGGCACACCGACAGCCTGGAGTGCGGCTGCGGGCCGCAGATCCACCTCAAGCCGCCGGACATGCTGGTGGCCGACCACGTCGACCAGGACGAGCTGCCTAGCTAGCGCGCGCCTCGTGCACCACCCAGGACAGCAGCAGCGCGAACGCGATGACCATCCAGAAGCCGAACTTCACGGCCGCCCACAGCGCCTCCCAGAACGCCTTGCGCATCCCGGGCAGGCCCGCCTTGGTCTTCTTGTAGTCGCTGTTGGCCCGGTGCGTGACGGCCAGTCGGTAGCCGAACCCGAAGATCACCGCGCCGATCACCAGCACCGCGGTGAGGGTCGGTAACGACGCGCCGCTGGTGGCCGGTTGGTCCGCTGCGAGCAACACCTGTCGAGCTTCACATCGCTCGCGCGAGCACCGCAATGCCTTCCCGCCTACCGGGTGTCCCGGCGGGCACCTCACTGCGCACACGAGGAGCACAGAGATGGCTGACCGCAGCCCCCAGACCTTCACCGAGACGGTCCTTCAGCCCAGCTACTACGCCGCCAGCGGCGGCGGCGGCGACCGCGTTCGTCCCGGCGTGGTGCTGCATGTCAAGAACGCCAACGCGGCCAGCACGGTGCTTACCATGGCCACCCCGGCGGTGGCCGACGGCGACCTCGCCATCGCCGACCGGACCCGCACCATCGTCAACGGCACCGAGGCGTTTCTAGTGGTGCCGACGGACCGGGTCTACCGCGACGTCGACGGCATGGTGAGCCTGTCGTGGTCGGTGACCGCCACCGTCACCTTCGCCGTGCTGTCCCGCAGCTAGGCGGGCGACATGGCGAACCCCCAGCACTTCACTCTGGTGGCGTCCACCGTGAAGACCTTCACTCTGGACGCCGACTACGGCGAGGTCGAGCTGACCAATGTCGACGGCACCGCGGCGATCTACTTCACCACCGACGGCGCCACGCCGGCCGTGGCCACCGACGGCAGCATCGTGCTGCCGGCCGCGATCGGCCGACTCACGGTGAGGCCGCGTACCCACGGCGCCACCGTGGTCAAGGCCATCTCCGCGGGCACCCCGAAGATCTCCGTGCGCGGGCTCCTGCCGTAACGCGCTTTCCTGCCGCCCACCCACTGAGAGCCCGCGGCCGCCACGGCCTGTGGGCTCTTCCCCTTCCCGACACGGGAGTGATCACCATGGCTCGAACCGGCCCGGCTCCGAAGGCCGTCAAGCACGGCCACTCCGGTGCCGACTTCGTCGACGTCCCCGATCTGCCCTACGTCGGAGCGGGCTCCGACCGTGACCTGCCCGACATCCCCGGCCTGCCTTGGTACGAGACCACCGTGGCCTGGTGGAATGTCGTGCGCCGGATGCCGCACTGCCGGCTGTGGACCGAAGCCGACTGGCTGTTCGCCATCGAGACTGCGGTGCTGAAGAACCAGATCTGGGGCGAGATCTTCGGCGGCGCGCTGCCCGCCAACCTGATCGGCGAGGAGCGCCAGCGCCTGGCGCTGCTGGGCATGACGATGGAGCACCGGCGCAAGCTCGGCATCCGCTACGTGGATCCGGCGCAGTTCCCCGACGAGCTGGCCGCTCAGCCGCCGGCGGTGCCGGACACCGGCAACGTCAAGGACATCACCAAGGCGCCGTCGCGCCGCGCCCGCCTGGCAGGCTGAGCCGTGCCGCGCACCCTGGTGCGCGCGCCCGGACACGACCGGCTGCGCAGCTTGGGCGCCCTGGCCTGTGAGTGGATCGAGTTCTTCGTGCGTCATGGGCCCGGCGCGGTCCAGGGCATGGAGATCTCGTTCGGCGACGAGTTCGCCGGCTTCGTCCTGGACGTCTATGCGCTTCTGCCGGAGGGCAAGCGCCATTACGACCACTGTTTCCTGTCACGGCCTAAGGGGACGAACAAGAGCGGCCTCGCCGCTTATATCGCTCTTTTCGAGGCGCTCGGACCGTGCCGTTTCGCGGGTTTCGCCGAGGGTGGCGAAATCTATACCGACCCGTGGGATCTAGGTTTCGAGTACGTTTACGAAGAGGGCGAGCCGATGGGCCGGCCTGTCCACGTGCCCATGATCCGTATCATGGCCACGGAGGAAGGACAGACCGGAAACGTCTACGACACCATCTATTTCAACCTGACCGACGACGATTGTCCGCTGAGTCACATCCCGGGCATCGACCCTGGTAGGACCCGGGTCTACCTGCCGAACGGCGGGTTCGTCATGCCGTCGACCGCCAGCTCTGCCGCGAAAGACGGCGGTAAAGAGACATTCGTCGTATTCGATGAGTCGCACCTCTATAACAATCCCGAGCTTCGGCGTATGCATACCACCGTGACGCGCAACCTGGTCAAGCTGCGCGGCACCGCGTCGGAGCCTTGGTATATCGAGACGACGACGATGTTCGCCCCCGGTGAGGATTCGGTCGCCGAGACCACATTCCGCGAGGCGGAATTGATCCGGGAGAACAAGAAAAAGCGCGGTCGCATCAGAATGCTCTATGACCACCGGTGGGGCGACTGCCCTGACCTGACGGTCGAGGAGCAGTTGGTCGAGGCCATCAAGGAGGCCTTCGGCGAGGCGATCGAGTGGAACGACATCCCGTCGATCGTGGACGAGTTCTACTCGCTGAAGGCGGACCCCGCCGACAGCCGGCGCTACTTCCTCAACGCCGAGACGTCGTCGAAGGACACCTGGCTACCGCTGCGCGACATCGACGCCTGCAAGGACGCGACCAGGTCGCTGCAGCCCGGCGACGTGATCACGCTTGGATTCGACGGCTCGATCAACGACGACAGCACCGCCCTGGTCGCCTGCAGGGTCGCCGATGGTCACCTGGAGCTTCTCCACATCGACGAGCGGCCGGCGGATCTGCCACCGCACCGGGAGTGGAGCGTCGACGAGCCCGCGGTGGACGCCGCGGTGCAGCAGGCGTTCAAGACCTACCGGGTCGTGGGCTTCTACTGCGACCCCGCCATGTGGTCCAGCTGGATCGCGACCTGGCACAACCGCTGGGAGAAGCAGCTCAAGGCGCGCGCCACGGCGGGTAAGCCGCTGGAGTTCCGGGCCAACATCCGGACCCGGATGGCGGCCGCGGTGGAGGCGTTCTACCTGGCGGTGAAGTCCACCGCCAAGGGCATGGCCACCGGTGACCCGACGCTGCGAGTGCTGTCGATCGTGCCGCCGGAGGACCGCCCGGAGGGCGACGAGAACAAGCCGCTGATCCTGCGCCGGCACCTCGCCAACTGCTACGTCCGCAAGACGACCGAGGGCGATCTGCTGCGCAAGGAGCTGCCGAAAAGTCCTCGCAAGATCGACGCCGCGATGAGTTCCGTCCTGGCGTTCCAGGCACGCAACGACGCGATCAAGGCCGGCGTCAAGACCGGTCCGCGCGCCAAGCGGATCCCCCGCCGGGTCCGCTAGTTCCGGCCGCGCCACTGGCGGGCCAACCGACAAAGGAAGGTCCGCCGTGACCGCTCTGGCTTACTCCGTCATCGTCGAGGGCACGCGGTACGCCGCGGGCACCGACCACACCGCGATGCCCGTCGCGCACGTCGACGAGATCCGCAACGGCGCCGCCTGGGTGGGCGGGGTCGCACCGGCGCTCAGCGTCATCCCGATCGGCAAGTCGCACATCGTCGCCGGCGACCTGTCCAGCGCGACCAAGGCCCGCGACGCACTGGGCATCGCGGTGGACCTGCGCTACGGCCACATCGTGCCGACCGGCTCCGCTCCCACCGTGGCCGCGCAGGCGGCGGCCGGAACCAGCGCCACCGCCGCGGTGACCGGCAAGGACACCGCCGGCACCGTGACGGTCACCTCCGGCTCGGCCAGCCTGGCCGCCGGCAACCAGGCGGTGGTGACGTTCAACCACGCGTTCGCCGTCGCCCCCGTCGTGGTGCTGACCCCGGGCAGCGCGGCCGTGGCGGCGCTGGCGCCCTACGTCGCCGCGGTCACCACCACCACGTTCACGATCGCCTTCGGCTCCGCGCCGTCGGCGTCCACCGCCTACCCCGTCAACTTCCACGCGGTCGGCAAGTAACCCTCCCGAAGGACGGTGACCCGTGCGACCTGACCAGTACGAGCACCTCCACTCCCATCTCGAGCGCCTGCAGGCGCGCCTCGACGTCCTGGACGACGCCGTGGTGCGGCTGCAGCAGATCGAGGTCGCCACTTCCCGAATGGAGCTGACCCTCATGGCCCGCGCATCTGACCAGATCAACGACCTGTCCAGCAAGATCGACGCCCTGGGCACCGTCGTCACCGACGTGCACTCCGACTTCGAGGCTCTGCGAGCGGCGATGGAAGCCGACCGGGAGAACCTCTCGGCCGCCGGCCAGGCCGCGCTCGACGCCGCCAACGCCAAGGCCGACGCGGTGGCGCAGCAGCTGCGTGACCTCGATGTGGAGGTCGGCGACGCTGACGGTTCCGACATCCCGACCCCGCCGCCCGCGGACGACGGTGGCCTCACCCCCGACGTCATCGCCGGCGACGAGTCGGCTCCGGGCCCGACCGCCTGAGAACTGGCCCGGCGGCTGTGGCGTCCTCACTACGCTGCGGCCGCCGGTGCTCGCCAGGGAGGGCGAAGCACCATGAGGTACCAAGTGGCGCACAGCGACCTGCTGGTGCGCCGCGACCACCGTCCGGTCCTGGCCCGCGCCATGTGCGCGCGCTGCGGGCGTCGCTGGCTCGAGGGCCGGCGGATCTGGCACACCGAGTGCGCGGCGCGGCTGGCGCATGCGTTCGATCTGTACTTCGAGCGCGTACGCGAGCCGTAGAAATGGTTGAGGCCCGCCGGTCTCTGTTGATCCGAAGATTAACGGGCGGCGAGCCTCGGCGCAGAACGTAGCACAGCTCCGTGATCCTTGGAAGGAGCGTGCCTGCGTGGCGATCAACGTGGAGACCCGGCTCAGTCCGGGTTGGTGGATGGACCGGCTGTTCCGCCGGCTGTCCGACCAGAAGCGCCACGACCGGCTGAACGAGCTGCACAAGCGCTACCACGGCGACCCGCCGCTGCCCGAGGGCAACGACGTGGCCCGAGGGCTGTTCACGGCCTTCCAGAAGAAGGCCCGTACCAACTATGCCGAGCTGGCCGTTTCGGCCGTCAGCGAGCGAATGAAGCCGGTCGGTTTCCGGACCGCGGTCGACGCCGACGAGACCGGCGACACCGACGCGATCGACATCTGGCTGCGCGCCCGCATGAACATCGTCTGCGCCGACACCCACGACCTGATGCTGAACCTGGGCGAGGCCTTCGTCATCGTCGGCTGGATGGACGAGAAGCGGGGCATCCCGGTGGTCACCGCCGAGGACCCGCGCTACATGGTCGGCGAGCCCGACCCGGTCGACCCGTACCAGCTGCGCGCCGCGCTGAAGTTCCTGCGCGACGACATCGAGGGCGAAGACCGGGCGTACCTGTACCTGCCCGGCGAGGTCTGGGTGGCTAAGCGCGACGCCCCGTTCAGCGCGCTCGACCCGCACGTGGGGCCGATGTACTGGTCACCGCAGACCTGGACCTGGGACAACGAGCGGTCCGGCACGCTAGGCCACGAGCAGCTGCCGGTGGTGCGCTTCCTGAACAAGGACGGCCAGGGCGAGTACGAGAAGCACATCGACATCCTGGACCGGATCAACTACCAGACGCTGAACCGGCTCTGCACGGCCGCCCTGCAGGCGTTTCGGCAGAGGGCGATCGAGACGACGGCCGAGGAGCCGATCGACACCGAGGACGAGGACGGCAACCCGATCGACTACTCGGGCGTGTTCACCTCTGACCCCGGCGCGGTCTGGTTCCTGCCGCCGGGCGCGAAGATCTGGGAGTCCGGCGCCGCGGACATGCGGCAGATCCTGGAGATCAACGAGAGCGACATCATCCAGTTCGCGGCCACCACCAAGACCCCGATGTACTACCTCAATCCAGGCGGCGCCAACCAGAGCGCCGACGGCGCGAGCATGCAGCGCGAGTCGTTGGTCTACAAGGTCGAGGACCGCATCGAGCGGTGCAAGCCGCTGTGGTCCGAGGTCATGTCGCTGATCTTCTCCGCGGTCGGCGATTCCGAGCGCGCGGACGTCAGCAAGATCCAGTCGCTGTGGGCCAACCCGGACCGGCTCAGCCTGGCCGAGAAGGCCGACGCGGCGAACAAGGTGCAGACGCTCATCCCCTGGCGTTCGATGATGAAGCTGATCTTCGACTTCGACCCGCAGACGATCGAGCGGATGCAGTCGGAGCGCGAGGAGGAGCAGCTCATCGCCCTGCAGCAGCAGCTTCTGCTGCAGGCGCAGGAGCAGGCCGCGGCCAACGCCAAGTCGCTGGACCCGAACGCCGGCAAGGCCGGCAACGACGACGGGGACAACGCCGGCGCGAAGGCGGCCCAGGCCACCGCGAACAACGCGGCCGCGCAACTGGCCAGCCTCAAGGGCCTGACCGGCGGTACCCAGCTGCAGATCGGCACGGCGCCCAAGAGCCTGCGGGCCTAACCGCTGGCCACCTCAGTGGTGAAGACCCACCGGGCCAGCTGGATGTGCCACCCGCCGGGGCTGCGACCGAAGCTGATCGCCCAGTATCCGGGCGCCGTGCGATACCTGCGCATCCGATCAGGCTAGGCGGACATGGGACGGGGCCACCGATGCGGTGACAAACCGCGGGCGACCCCGTCGTCCCCCGCCTGGCGCTGACCTGCGGGGAGCTGGTGCAACCCGGCCGACTTACCTATCGGGCGGGAACCTTCGGAGGCTGGTGGCCGGGCTGCCGGAACAGCGTAGCAGAGGGGAGCGACATGGCGATCCTGCATGTGCTGCCGCTCGGCGACCTGATCGAGCACGACGAGGAGGGCGTCGACTGCCCCTGCGGGCCGGACGTCGAGCACCTGATCGGCGAGACCGGCGGCGCCGGAAAGCTGATCACACACCACTCGCTGGACGGTCGCGAGCTGCGGGAGCCGGACCGTGGCGCGGCGCACTGACCAGATCCGCGAGCTGCAGGCGCTGATCCAGGCCCAGGCCGCGGTACGCGACCAGCAGTCGAAGCTGGCCCAGACCGGTGTCCGCCAGGCGTTCGGAAAGATCGACGACTGGCGCGACCCGAAGCAGACCCGCCGCGCGGTCACCGACGCGGTCAAGATCGTGCAGTCGGCGCAGCGCCGCACGGCCAGCGTCACCGACGGCTACATGGCCCGCTCCACCAGCGCGATCACCGGGCGCCGCTACGACACCGTCGGCGCGATCGACGTGCGCTCGCTGCGCCGCAAGCTTCCGCAGGACGTCATCGAGCAGCTGGCCAAGTCCGGCCGCGACTCGATCCCGGCGGCTCAGGCCACCCGCTCGCAGAGCCGTGTCGCCGCGGTGCCGGCCGAGGAGGTCTACGGGCGCATCGCCGACCACGTGCGGTTCGTGACGGTCTCCCGCGGGATCAGCACCGAGCAGGCCGCGTTGGAGGGCCTGCGCCGCGCCGCGATCGTCGCCGACACCGACGTCATGCTGGCCGACCGGGCCCAGGCGAACAAGTTCCTGACCCAGCGCAAGCCCACCAGCGTGGTCGGCTACCGGCGCATCCTGCACCCCGAGCTGGGCTCCGGCGCTCCGCCGTGCGGCCTGTGTGTGGTAGCCGCCGACCGGCTCTACCACATCGAAGACCTGATGCCGATCCACTCGCGCTGCCGGTGCACGGTGGCCGCGGTGCTGGCCGATTATGACCCCGGCCAGACCCTGAACGATCAGGACCTGGCCGCGATCTACAAGGCCGCCGGCGGCAACACCCGCAACCAGCTCAAGACGGTGCGGGTGTCTTACGACGAGCACGGTGAGCTGGGCCCGGTGCTGACCAATGCCGACCAGAATTTCCGTGGCCTGTCCGATTTCGCCCGCACGCAGAGCCAGGACCTGGAGACGAACTGGCTGGCCGAGCTGGAGTCGCTGCAGGAGCAGCTGTCCAGCCTGGTCGGCCGGGCCGGCGAGAGCAGCGACGTCGACCAGGCCATCCAGTGGAACAGGCAGAAGATCCGCGAACTGAGCGCGCGCCTGCCGTAACTACCAGAGCCCGCCAGCCGTGGGCGAGTCGTGGAACCGCGCGACCATCGCCTCACGCGTCCAGGACTCGGGGTCGACCTCCTCGGAGGGCAGCTCGACCTTGATGAAGTTCTCCAGCCACCAGCCACCGAGCACGAAGTCGGCGAACTGCTCGTCAGCTGGCCAACGGTCGGCGCTCATCAGTCCTCTTCGGCCATCGCCGGGCCGAAGACCATGCACTCCTGCCGGCCCAGCCCGTGTTCGCGCATGTGTGCGTCGCGAGCCGGCACCAGGACCGCCAGGGCCTCGTCGTACTTCTCGCACAGCCGCCGGACCCGCCGCGGCTCGGTCTTGATGAGGTTGCGCAGCTCGAATCGGTTGTCGGTGTTGTCGGCCAGCTTGACGTGGCAGGCCAGCGGGTGCGCGGCCGCGATGTAGATGCGGTCCATGTAGTTCTCGCCCTCGCGCAGGGTCACCGCATCGACAGCCCTGACCACCATGTCCGGGTAGCCCAGGTCGCGCAGCAGCTTGAGGGTGACCACGGTGTCCTCGACGACGTCGTGCAGCAGGCCGGCCATGTACGCCCACTCGCCGTGCGGCCTCAGCCGGCCGGCGACCCGGCGGACATGGTTGACGTACGGTTCCTCGCCGTAGGGCTGGCCCTGGTGCGCCAGGGCGACGAACTCGTCGGTGTAGCTGACGCCGGGCGTCCAGTAGTCGGCGGTCATGCCGGCACATGCCAGGCGCGCTGTTCGGCGAGCTGGCTGCCCTTGTCGGCCTGCAGGTCGTAACACTCCACCACCTGGAGGCCGACGGCGCACCGGTTCCAGGCCAGCTGGAACTGGGCCTGGAGTTCCCCGGTGACATATACCGGGCGGTCGATACCGCCCTCGCGGACCACGATCATGCGCGTCGCGCCGCGCTCAGTGCCGCGGTCGAACCAGTCGCTGATGTCGGTCTTGTTCACTGCCATGCCTTGCTCCTGTCTAGCTGGGGTTGTCGAACTAACAGCCTAACAGTCGACTGCGACACCAAGACCTCCCTCACCTGATGCGGTGGGGGCTTTTTCATGCCCGCCATGGGCGCCCACACCCATCAACCCGACACGGGAGTCACCACCATGACCCAGCCGCACATCCCGGGCCTGATCACCGCCACGGGAGGCGTCACGCCGCCCGCCGCTCCGGCACAGCCGGCCCAGATCACCCAGCCCGGCACACCGGCTGTGCAGCCGGCACCGGCGGCGCAGGCCGCTCCGGTCCCAGTTACTCAGGCCGTGCAGGCCGCACCGCCGCAGGATCCAGCGGCGGCCGCGGTTGTCGGACAGCAGCCGGTACTCCCGGTGCAGCTGCCGGCCACCCTGTCGACCGGGGTCACCACGACCACTCTGCCCGGACTCACCGTCACGGTGCCCGGACTGAACCCGCCCGCTCCTGTCCAGCCGCCCGCTGTCGCCGTTCCGGCCCAGCCCGCCGTGCAGCAGCCCGTCAATCCCCCGCAGGATCCCGCCACGGGAACCGACGCGGATCGCGGCTACCCGCAGGGCACCCCGCTGGAGCAGATGAACGCCGAGCAGCGCGAGGCGTACTGGAAGTACCACGCCCGGCAGTGGGAGACGCGCGCGAAGGAGCGCAACGACTACGACGCCGTCAAGGCCAAGGCCGGGCAATACGACCAGCTCGTCGCCAGCCAGGCCACCGATCAGGAGAAGGCGATCACGGCCGCTCGTGCCGAGGGAGAACGATCCGCGACCGCCAGGGCCGCCGTCGTCCTCGTCGACGCGCACGTGCGCGCGGGCCTGCAGCAGCGCCTGCAGCCGCACCAGGTGGAGGCTCTCGCCTCGAACTTGAACCACCAGCACTTCCTCGGGGCCGACGGCCTGACGGTGGACGCCGCCAAGGTGCTCGCCTTCGTCGACACCGTCGCCCCGCAGGCCGCAGCCACCGCCGTCACGGTTCCGGCTGTCCCCGCCACCCCGGGCGCTCTGCCCGTCGGCGTCCCGTACTCCGCGCAGCCGCCGCAGCCCGCCACGGGCCTGCCGCGTCAGCTGCCGGATCTCGGTCAGGGCGCTCAGACGTCGGCACCGCTCGACAAGTTGGAGGCCGGGCGCCAGCAGGCGCGCGCCTTCCTCGCCAACGGCGGAAACCGCTAGCAGCCGGCGCCGAGGCCTCTCGCGCGCCACCCCATTCAAGGAGAACCCATGGACCTCAGCGTCCGCAGCTACGGGCCCTGGTCGCCCGAGAACTTCAGCTGGCTGGGCTCCGCGCACGGCACCGACTCGACGCAGACGATCACTCTCGTCAAGTCGCTGTTCAGCGCGCTGTCCTACTACACCGGCTCCCAGCTGATCCCCGGTGGCGTTGCCCTCGGCAAGGTCACCTCGGCTGGCGCGACCCAGGACATGTTCGGCCCCTACGACAACGCCGCCACCGACGGTCGCCAGACCATGGTCGGCCACCTCTTCAGCACCAAGTCGGTGACGGGCTCCGGCCTGTACATCGGCGCGGCGCTGCTCGTCCACGGCACGGTCCGGCTCTCGAAGCTGGCTGCCATCACCGCTGACCACGGCGTCGACTCGGCCGGTCAGGCCGACGTTGCCGGCCGCCTGGTCTACCTGGCCTGAGAGGAGGCGTAACGATGGCACTGAATTTCGATCTCATCGAGCCCGGCGTCCTGACCGGATTCGTGCGTGAGCTGCCGGTCCCGGCGAACTACACGCTCAGCACCTTCCTGCCGGACCAGAACATCTCCGACATCGAGGCCGCCTTCACGACGGCCTTCAAGCGCAACCGCGCGGCCATGTTCCGGGCGTACGACGCCGAAACGCCCATCGGCGAGCGTGACAACTTCCAGCGTTCGCGCGTCAGCCTGCCGCCCCTGGGTCAGAAGACCCTGGTCGGCGAGGAGGAGCGCCTGCGCCTGGAGATGCTGCGTTCGGGCGGCGACAACACCGCCAGCCTGATCCAGGCGCTCTACAACGACGCCCGGATCAACACCGAGGCGGTCCTGGCCCGCATGGAGCTGGCCCGCGGCCAGGTCCTGACCACCGGCAAGTTCACCTTCGCCGGCGAAAACGGTCTCAAGGGCATCGAGGCGGACTTCGGTGTGCCGTCGAGCCACATGCCGACCGCGCCGGACCCGTGGACCGACCACGTCGACGCCGACCCGCTCGACCAGATGCGCGACTGGGTCGACCTGTACGTCGACGACGCCGGCGAGGCCCCCGCCTACGCGCTGACCTCGCGCCAGGCGATCGGGCACATGCTGCGCAACGAGAAGGTGCGCTCGCGCTACGCCACCCTGGGCGGTACCCCGTCGGTCATCACCCGGTCGCAGCTGGCCGCGGTGCTGGACAGCGAGGACCTGCCGCAGCTGGTGCAGTACGACTCGCAGGTGTACGTGAACAACACGGCCACCCGGATCATCCCCGCCAACAAGATGATCTTCCTGCCGCAGACCGCCACCGCCTTGGGCAACACCTACTGGGGCGTCACGGCGGAGGCGCTGGAGCTGGTCGGGCTCAACAACCCGCAGCTCACCTTCGCCCAGGCTCCCGGCCTGGTCGGCATGGTGACCAAGGAGGGCGACCCGGTCCGCACCTGGACCAAGGTCACGGCGATCGGCATGCCCGTGCTGGCCGACAACCTCAAGCTCCTGACGGCCACCCTCTGGTGACCGCCGAGGAGAAGCCCCGCGCCCTGACGCGGCTGGTGATCCTCGACGGCGTGGTCTGGAACGAGGGCGACGTACCTCCCCCGGAGGTCGCCGCCCTCATCCGGAACCCGAAGTGCTGGGCACCCGTCGAGGCCGACGCCAACCCGTGGGGCCCCGAGGGCCGGCGCACGCCGTCGGTGGATGTCATGAACACCGGCCAGCCGGTGATCCCGAGTGAGCCGGGCACCAACGGCATCCCGAACCTGACGGAGCAGCTGGCCGACACCGCCTCCAGTGCGGTCGTTCCGGCCGCTCAGGGCACGGTCAACGGCCTGCCACTACCCGATCCGGAGCCGGTCATCACCGACGAGGGGGCGGCCGCTCCGGTCCTGCCGGAGCCGCCGCGTTCCGGCAGGGGGGCGACCGAGGCCGCCTGGCGCGCGTACGCCGCCCAGCTGGGTGTCGACGTGGCGTCCGCCGCGGACCGCGGCGACATCATCGCCCGGCTCAAGGACGACGGCCGCATCCAGTAACCCATCGATCTTGCGCCCCGGCAGCCTTCCCCGCCGCCGGGGCGCGGATCCCCCTTGCCCCGCACCCGATCCACACGAAACGAGGACGAGATGTCGAATCCCGTGCGTACCTGCATCGGGTGCGCTCAGAGCGACGACCACCCGCGGCACGTCATCGCCAGCGGCGACGGCGCATTGATCACTTGGCACATGGATTGCCACGTGATCGCGGGCGACTGCGAGGTCTGCAAGGCCCAGCTTGCCGACGTCGGTGGCGTCAAGAAGAACCCGAAGGGTGACGCGCTGCGCGCCCACCTGGTCACCACCGGCCCGGAGGCCGACAAGCCCGGCTGGACGGCACCGGCCGACGAGCCGGTCACGGCCGGCGACGAGCAGAAGGGCTGATCCTCCATGGCCAACAACATCGTGACCGCCGAGGCGAACCGGCTGCTGGACGCCTCGCTGGGCACCGCCACATACACCGCGCCGACTGGCGCCATGAAGCTGGCGCTGGCCACCGCGACCGGCACCGCCGGCACCGCCGGCACCGAGGTCACCGGCGGCTCGTACGCCCGGCAGACCATCGCCTTCGGCGCGGCCAGCGCCGGGTCGGCCGCCAACTCTGGTGCCATCACCTTCACCGCCATGCCGGCGGCCACGGTGACCGGCGTGGACATCTACGACTCCAACGGCACCCCGCGGCGCGCGTGGGCCGGGGCGCTGACCGCCAGCAAGACGGTGGCGTCCGGCGACTCGCTCAGCTTCGCCGCGTCCAGCGTCACCGTGACGCTGGCGTAGTCGATCCCGGCGTACGGCGGTCTCTCGAGCTGAAGGGGGGCCGCCGTGCGGCTCGTGAACTCCGCCGAGGGCGGCACCAACGCGAGCACCGTCACCACCGGCAACAGCGGCGGCACCTCCGGCGACGCCTGGGTGTCGGTGACGATCGGCACCACCGGGGCGCTGACCTACTCCACGACCGCGGCCGAGCACGGCCTGCTGGGCTACCGGCTGTCCACCGGCGGCACCGCGGCCCAGGTGTTCACCGTCTGGGACTCCACCGTCGTCGGCTCGCCGACCCGGGTCTACGGCCGGATGTACTTCCAGCTGACCAGCACCAGCCAGGACCGTGAGCTGATCCGGTGGCGCCGTGCCACCACACAGGTGGCACGGCTGCGGTATGCCAACGGCGCCGGCCTCGAGCTACGCCAGGGCAACAACTCGGCGCCGGCCACGAGCGGCGGCACCGGCACCACGACGCTGGCGGCGAACACCACCTACCGGGTCGAGTGGGACATCCAGGCGGGCACGCTCAGCAACACGATCTACCTGTACCTGGGCGACTCGACGAGCCCACTGGAAACGATCGTCGGCAATGGTGTGTTCGCCACCACCGGCGCGGTCAACGAGATCGGCATCGGCCAGTTCACGGCGACCGCCTCGCTGGCCGACTTCTACTTCGACGACATCGTCATGACCGACGTCGGCCTGCCCGGGCCGGCGCCCACGGGTAGCGCTTCGCTGTCCGCCGCTACCGGGCTGAGCGCCGGGGCGACCCAGATCCAGCCGGGAGCGGCCTCGCTGAGCGCGGCCACCGGGCTGGCCGCGGCCGCGGTGCAGACCAACCTGGGTGCGGTAGCGCTGTCGGGTGCTTCGGGGCTGACCGCTGCCGCTGTGGCGACCGGCACGGGCGCGGTGGCGATGAGCGCTGCCAGCGGCCTGTCGGCGGCGGCCATCGCCACCGGCGTGGCGGCGGCAGGTTTGTCGGCCGCCACAGGCCTCGGCGCCACCGGCTTGCTCACTGCGGTCAGCGCGACCGACCTGTCAGCCGCCTCTGGGCTGAGCGCGACCGGACTGGCCACGGGAGTCGCAACCGCCGGCCTGTCGGCCGCGTCCGGAATGACGGCCGGAGCCCTGGCCACCGGCGTCGCCAGCGCCACCCTGAGCGCGGCGACAGACCTCAGCGTTGCCGGGGTGCCGATCCGACCGGGAGCGGCCGCGCTGTCGGCTGCATCAGGCCTCAGCGCCACGGGCGCTGTCACGGCGTACGTCGCGGCGGCGCTCAGCGCGGCCTCGGAACTGGCTGCCACCGGCACCACCATCGCCTTGGGCGCCGCCGACCTGTCGGCCGCCACCGGGCTGACCGCCGCGGCGGTGCGGACCACCGACGGCGCGGCGACGCTGAGCGCGGCCTCAGGACTCAGCAGCACGGCTCTGGCCACCGCGGTTTCCAGTGCCGCCCTCAGTGCAGCATCCGGCCTGGGCGTCGCCGGCGTGGTTACTGGCATGGCCGGGGTTGCCCTGTCCGCCGCTTCCGGGCTCGGCAGCACAGCGCTGGCGACGGGCCTCGCCTTGGCGAGTCTGTCGGCAGCCTCGGCGCTGTCGGCGCTGTCGGGTGCCACCGCGGTCGGCGCGACCGCCTTGAGCGCCGCATCGGACCTGAACGCGGCGGCCATCCTGATCCGGCCGGCCGCTGTCGCGCTGGCCGCCGACAGTTCGCTTTCGGCCGCGGCGCTGGCCACCGGGTTCTCCTCGGCGGCCATGTCCGCCGCCAGCTTGCTGTCGGCGACCGGTGTAGTGACCCAGCCGGGCACAGCCGACCTGTCGGCGACCACCGACCTGGCGGCCGCAGCGGCCCGGGTGCAGCCCCTGGCCGTCGACCTGACCACGGCCTCCGAGCTGGTCGCGGCCGCTCAGGCCATCTCCGGTCAGAGCATCAACCTGTCCGCCGCGTCCGGGCTCGGCGTCACCGCGCTGGCCACCGGCGCCGGCGCGGCCGCGCTGAGTGCTACTTCCGGGCTGGACGCCGGGGCCATTGCGATCGCCGTCGCCGGCGTGACGCTCGACGCCGCTTCCGGGCTGACCGGCGGCGGCGTCACCATCGCGCTGGCCGCTGTCGCGCTGGCGGCTGCTACCGACCTGTCCGCCACTCCCGATGCCACCGGCTCCGCCAGTGTGGTGCTGGCGGCATCGGGCGGGCTCAGCGTGGAAGCGCTGTACCTCGCGTACGGCACGGCGGGACTGTCCGCAGCATCGGGACTGACCGCGGAAGCGATCGGTACCGGATCCGGTACGGCAGCACTTGCGGCCGCTTCCGGGCTGACCGTGAACGCCCTGGTGGCAGGACTCGCCAGTGTCACGCTGGCAGCCGACACCGGGCTCACCGCGGCCGGTGTGCCGGCTGCGGTGGCGGCAGCGGACCTGTCCGCCGCATCCGAGCTATCGGCGACCGGCCAGGCCGGCGCGGCGCAGGGCGTCACGCTCAGCGCCGCTTCCGGCCTGGCGGCGGGAGCCTTCCGCACGCTGCAGTCGGTGGCGCACCTCACGGCCGCCTCGGCTCTGAGTGCCACGGGGCGGCGGGTGCATCCCGGGGCGGCTGACCTGAGCGCCTCCTCCGGCATGACCGCCGCAGCGGTGACCGGGGAGACCGCGTTCGTCGCGCTGAGTGCGCTGGCCTCGGTCAGTGCGGCCGGCGACCGCGAGCGGGTCGCCACGGTACTGCTGTCAGCGGCATCGCAACTGCAGGCGCTGCCGGTGCAGAACGCCACGGTGGCCCTGTCGGCCGGCACGTCGCTGTTCGCCGCGCCGACCCGGCAGCTGCAAATCGCGGCCCTGTTCAGCGCGGTCGCCACGGTGGTGGCCGGCGCGGCCGGACACAGCACCGCAACGGCGACGCTGTCGGCCCTGGGCGGGCTCACCGCCGGTGGGATCCGGCTGCCACCGGCGGTGGCAGCTGCGCACGTCATCACCATCCGCCGACCGGTCGGCTCCATCACGATCGCCCGGATCCTCGGCGGGATCTCTCGCACCGACAACGCCGTGCTCGGCATCAGGAGGTCGACGTGAGCGATGTCGGCGACGCCATCGAACTGACCTACACCACCGCCACCGGCGCGGACGTGGTGATGAGCTGGATCCACACCCCGACCGGGGCGGTCCTGCAGTCCGATGTCCCGGTGCCGGAGACGCCCTCGGCCAGTGGGCTGTACCCGATCACGCTGGTCGGTTCGCTGGCCGGCGTGTACGAGGCCGTGTTCAGCGCCTCCGGCACCGCCACCAGCAAGGAAAGCTACTTCGAGCGGTTCGACCCGATCAGCGCGGTGCCCCCGCTGGCCACCCTCGGCGAGTACACCGAGCTGTACGGCAACCTCTCGGCGGCGCGGGCGTCGACCGCCCGTGCACTGCTAAAGCGGGCCAGCCAGCTGGTGCGTGACAGCTACCCGGGCATCGACGAACGGATCGTGGCCGGCACGGTGCCGGGCGACAGCGCCGGGCTGGCCGTGCTGAACATGGTCGCCCGGGTGATGCGCAACCCGGGCGGTCTGCGCTCCGAGACCACCGGCCCGTTCTCCCGGGCCTACGACCCGGACGCGGCCAGCGGCATGTTGCAGATCATCTCGGCTGACGCCGGGCTGCTGCTCCCGCCGGTCGACACCAGCCGCGGCGCGCGCGGCAAGATCGGCACGGCGCGGGTCACCGGCGGCTTCGTGCCGTCCACGCACCGGCGCGGCTGGAGTCATGGACCGTACTTCGGGCCCGGCGGTCACTGATGGCGTTCGGGTCCAGCAACGCCGAGACGGTGATCTTCCGGTATCCGGCGCGGCTGGACAACTTCCAGCACCCGATCCCCGGATCCGGCAGCGACGTGGTGGTCGAGGACTGCCTGTTCGCGCCCGGAGCCGGGCGTGAGAACGAGGTCCACGCCAACCAGGTCCAGGCCGACGGCACCCTGTTCGCGCCGCCCGAGGCCCCGGGGCTCACCGCGCGGGACCAGGTGGTGGTCCGCGGTGACGTCTACGACGTGATCGAGAAGCCCCGGCTGTGGCTCAACGAGGGGTTCGAGATCCCGCTGCGCCTGGTCACCGGATAGGAGATGCCGTGCCCGACCCGACACAGACCTGCCCGCGACGGCTCGCCGAGTTCAGCCCGTGGGAGCACGCCGAAGGGCTGGACAGCTGGACCGCCGGGCGCAGCCTGGCCGGCGGCAAGGCGCCCGGTCCGGCCTGCTCGTTCTGCGGCTCCCTGCACCCGGACCGGTTCATGGAGTTGCTCGAGGCCGGCTGGTACCTCGGCCCCACCGACAAGACCTACAAGGCCTACATCGGGGAGCACGAGGCCGTCCAGAACGCCAAGTTCTACTACCCGCACCTGTCCTCGGAGCAGCGCGACGCGTTCATCGCCCTGCACAACGCGGGGCGGATGAAGATCGGTTACCCGGGGCACCTGTACGTCCCGCCGTTCTTCGCCTGCCGACGCGCCGAGTCCCCGTAGCGCAGGAGGTCGACGTGCCTGGCAGGTTCTATCCCGGCGCCGGGCCGTACCACGGCCGGGTCGTCAGCTTCACCGGCTACGAGCCCAACAAGGTCAGCATTGCGCGCTGCGCGGTCGGCCCGGAGCTGCACCACGCGATCAGCCAGATTACCGAGCACGCGCTGATGTTCGCGGAGCTGATCGCGCCCAACGACTCCTCCGAGTACCAGGCCAGCTTCCGCTCGAAGGTGCACGTGGTGCCGGACATCCCGTTCCGCCAGCGGGGCGAGCCGATGGCCCGGTGGGCCGGCGACATCGCCAACATCTCCGAGCACGCGATCCTCGTCGAGGTCGGCGGCCAGCACACCCCCGACTACCGGGTCATGCGCCGGACGCTGGAGTGGATCGAGACGGTGGCCCGTGACTGAACGCTTCGCCGACATGGCCACCGTCGTGGCGCACCTGCTCGCCGCGGTCAACGCGCCGGAGCGGGTCGGCATCGCCACCCCGGCCGACCTGACCGGCCTGCTGCCGTTCGCCCGGGCCACCCGTTCCGGCGGGCCGCGTGACCGGCTCAACGACTTCGCCCGGATCAACGTCGATGTGCTCGATGACGACTACGACCGGGGTTTCGCCCTGGCCGAGGACATCGCCGGGTACCTGCAGCCGGCGCTGCGGCTGGGCCCCGTCGTGATCGACCGGGTGATGGTCGACCAGGCGCCGCAGGAGATCGCGCCCTGGGCTCCCGGGATCTTCCGGTTCGAGTCCCGCTTCACCATCGTCTCCCGCCGCCACCGCGTGGCGTGAGCAGCCCACCCACCGCCCGCCCCGCTGCGTCGGGGCTCACCTGATGCCTCGACCATGAAAGGACCCGGGCATGCCGAATTACGCCGACCTGGCGGACAAGAAGAACCAGCTCATCCGCAAGTCGCTCACGGGCAGTGTCTTCATCGCGCCACCCTCCGTGGTCAACCTGGCCTCTCTGACCAGCGGCGCCTCGGCGGCTCTGGTTGCCCTGCCGACCGGCTGGGAGGACCTCGGGTGGGTCACCAAGGACGGTGTCGGATACGGCCGTGAGACCGCACAGAGCGAGGTCACCTCGTTCGGTTCGCAGCAGCCGACCCGCTCCGACCAGACCTCCGACGTGCTGTCAATGACGGTCACCGCGCAGGAGACCAAGCTCCTCACGCTGGGACTATACATCGGCGTCGATACGACGGGGATCGAGGCCGCCGCGGTTACCGGCGAGGTGCGGATCGCCAAGCCGAACATCGCGGCCAACTACCACTACCGGGTTCTGGGGCTCTTCGTCGATGAGATCGAAGAGGGCGAGATCTACATGGGTCGTTACTACCCGTACGCCAAGATCACCGAGCGCGGCGAGCAGAACATGTCTGACGGTGACGACCCGGTGACCTACAACATCACGTTCCGTGCTGAAGAGGACAGCTCCACCGGCACGGACGCCGAGTGGATCTTCGGCGGACCGGGCTGGCTCGCGCTCCTGGACGACATGGGCATCGACCAGGCCGCCTGACCTGGCCCTCTGAACGGGGCCGGGGCAGCGAACTTGGGTGGGCGAGCTGCCCCGGCCCTCCTAATCCGACAAGCCCACCTAGACACGGAAGGAGCCCGGCCGTGGCCGAGTCCGAGAACGTCTACGTCAAGATCGGCGAACGTGGCCGGCTCATCGAGCGCACCGCGACCCTGCCGAGCGATCACGTCAACCTGAAGGGCACCGGCTGGGTGCTCAAGGGCAGCAAGGGCGCCCCGACCGAGAAGGACGAGACCGCGGGACCGCGCGTCAAGTCCGGACTGACGGATGTCGTGCCGACCTCGCAGCGCGCCTTCGCCGAGCAGGCGGACACCGACACGCTCAGCGGCAAGAAGACCAGCACGTCGACCGGTGCCGGCAGCGCCGGCGCCCGGGCGGACGCCAAGAGCCAGGCCGCCGCCAACTCCTGATCCACCGCCACGGCCCCCGGACGTCCTCCATTGGCGCCCGGGGCCGTGGCGTCTCCAGCACATCGCCCACCCGACGCAGGGAGCACACACCCATGTCCGACCAGACCACGGCAGCCGCCATCGCCTCGGGGCCGGCCACGGCCGACGAAGAGGCCGCGCGCCTGGCCGACAAGCTCAGCGGCAACGAGACGCTCAGCGACGTCGCCGGGAAGATCACACAGCTGCCCGCCGGCGTGAAACTGTCCTCCAACCTCGACACCTACGAGAAGGAGAAGCCCACTGAGGAGTTCTGGTTCCAGCACGAGGACCAGTTCTTCCGCATGGTGGACCCCGACGAGGTCGACTTCCAGGACATCGTCATCGGCCAGGAGAACCCCCGGCTGATGATGCACGTGCTGATCGAGCCGGAGCAGCGCGACGAGTTCTTCTCCAAGCGCCTGCCGGTGGGCAAGATGAAGAAGCTGATCCGCGACTACACCCGGCACTTCGGGCTGACCGACCTGGGGGAACTCGCCGGCTCTGCGCGATCCTGAACCGGTACGCAGGGCCGATCGAGAACGACCTCGCCAACCGGGGCGAGAACCTCGGTGAGCTGTGGCGCAAGCGCCGCTGGCGGTACCTGCTCAGCCGCATCGACCACCTGCCGCGCAACTCCGCGTACGTGGAGGCGGTCAGCCTCGACGAGGAGGTCGCCGAGATGGCGGCCAAGCAGCCCACGCCCAAGGGCAGCCCGGTGCGGATGCGCGACTGGTCGCCTGAGCTGGAGCTGCTGACCGCGCTGGTGGATCGCCTCGGCGATGTCATCCAGGCGGTCATCGCCGCCCAGGGAGGCAAGCCGCCGAAGATCAAGCCGATGCCGCGGCCGGAGACCGCGCTGGACGCGATCCGCGATCCACGCCGGCAGCACCAGAAGATCCTCTCCAAGGTCATGATCATCCAGCCGGACGGCTCGGCGCTCAGCGCCGCGGAGATGTCCACCCGGCGCCGGCGCTCACCGGTCATGCCGCTGCTGTGACGCAGCACGGCCCACCTCTTGATCCCGAACCTGGAGGTGGGTCGTGGCGTACGACGCCGGCACCGCGTTTCTGCAGATCGAGCCTTCGTTCGTCAACCTCGAGTCGCTGCTGGCCAAGGGCGCCCGGGAGATCGCGAAGAACCTCGACAGGTCGCTGGGCAAGCAGCTCGGCACGGCGATGCAGAACGCCGGCCGGCAGGCCGACGCGGAGACCGCCAAGGCCGGCCAGGTGCTCGGCAAGACGTTCGCCGACAACGCGATCAAGCGGGTCCGGGCGGGCCTGGCCAACATCCCCGAGGGCGACCGGGTCCTGTCCGGGCTGCGCAAGGAACTCGTCGCGATCTCCGAGATCGACGTCACCAAGGGGTTCAACGAGAAGGACTTCATCGCCCGGGTCGAGCGCGCGCAGACCGCGCTGCGCAAGGCCCAGCAGGACGCCCAGGGTGTCAACGCCGTCGGCCGCTTCACCAACGCCGGCAACGCCGCCCAGGAGCTGGGCGCGGTCCGGGACATCGTCGACGCCGCGCGCAAGCGGGGCTTCGCCGCGGGCGACGCGTTCAGCGACGCGTACCTGACCCGCCTCAAGGCGATGGACAAGGCGCTGCCGGACCTACTCACCCGGGAGGGCTCCACCCCGGACCAGCGCCAGGTCGCCGCGCTCAAGCAGCGCATCCAGGACGCCGCGAAGCTGAAGATCGGCGACACCGTCACCGCCGACAACAACCCGCTGAACCTCAAGCTCGGCGTGAAGATCGACGGCGACGACCTCAAGCGCGAGATGGGCAACCTCGAAGGCCTGCTCGACCAGTTCACCGAGCGCTCCGGAACCATCGAGCTGGCGCTGGCCACCGACAAGGCCCGCCAGCAGGCCGGCGGCTTCTTCAACGACATCAAGACCCAGGAGCAACGCGCCGCCGAGGACCAGGCCGCGGTCTACCTAAAGGCGTGGGACGACGCCTACAAGGAGCAGGCGAAGCGGGACCGCCAGTTCCGTGAGGACCTCGGACGGGCGCACGAGGCCGCCATCGCCGAGGACTTCAAGCGCCAGCGCAAGGCGCTCGACGACTTCAACAAGCAGTACGACGCCGCCATTGCCGAGGACTACAAGCGGCAGCTGAAGATCCGCAACGACTTCAGCAATCTCTACGACCAGGCGGTGGCCGAGGACTACAAGCGGCAGCGCCGGGCGTTGGACGACTTCAACAACCAGTACGACGCCGCGGTGGCCGAGGACTACAAGCGCCAGCGCCGCGCCCAGGACCAGTTCCTCCGCGACCACGCCGCGGCGCTGGCCGAGCAGGCGCGCCGCGATGCGGCAATGCTGTCCAACACTACGACGGGCAAGGCTCAGCAGGGCGCTCGCTCTGCCGCCAGCCGCATCGTCGATCTGCCGGTGCAGCTGCAGGCCAACAACATCGACAAGGAGATGGCCGCGATCCGCGCCCGGATCGCGGCGCTGGGTGACATCCAGATCGGCGTGAACGTCGACGTCGAGACGTTCGCCGACGATGTGGAGCGCGAGTTCCGCCGGCTGTCAGCGATCTCCCGCGACAAGAAGATCGACATCGATGTCCGGGTCGACGCCGCCAGCGCGGCGACCGAACTGGGCGGCATTCTCGTTCTGCTCAACCGGATCGACAAAGACAAGGCGACCGTCAAGGTCGACACCGATGGCGCGCTCGCCAACCTAAAGGGCCTGGCCGGCGCGCTGAGCCTGAACCTGTCGCGGCTCGGTGGCATCATCGCGCTCGGCGCGTCGCTCGGCACGGTGATCGTGCCGGCGGCGGCCGCGGCGGCCAGCGCGATCGGCGCGATCGGCACGGCGGCCCTGGCCGCCGGCTCCGGGGTCGGCGTCATGGCGCTGGCGTTTTCCGGCATCGGCGACGCGGTCAAGGCGCTGGGGGCGTACTCCGACAGCCAGGCGAAGTCGAATGTCGCGCTGGCCCGCTCGGCCAGCGCGGTGGTCGCGGCCAACGACCAGATCAAATCCGCCGAGATGGCGCTGGCCAACACCCGGCGTAACAACGACAACGCGGCGATCAAGTCGCGCCGGGCCATCCGGGACGCGATCGTCGACGAGAAGGACGCGGTCCTGGACGTGGCCCGCGCCAACTCGGACGCGGCCGAAAAAACCGCTCAGGCCCAGCGCGACGCCACCCAGGCGGCCATCGACGACCAGCGGGCCAGGGCCAGCCTGACCGAGGCCTACCGCGATGCCCGGCGGGCGCTCGAGGACCTCAATTCCTCGCTGCGCGGCAACTCGCTGGACCAGCGCCAGAACACCCTCGACATCGCCAAGGCGAAGGCCGATCTGGACAAGCTGCTGGCCAACCCGCGCGCGTCCGAGGCGGAGCGCGAGCAGGCGCAGATCACCTACGAGCAGCGCCTGCTGCAGATGGACGATCTCAAGCGCAAGGGCGCTGAGCTGGCCGACGAGCAGGACAAGCAGTTCCAGCAGGGCATCGAGAAGGCCGACAAGGTCGTCAAGGCCAAGGACGACCTCGCCGCCGCCGACGAACGCAACAAGAAGGCTCAGCGGGACCTGGCCAAAGCGGTTCAAGATCAGCAACGGGGGCAGAGCGACGGCCTCAAAAAGATCAAGGCCGCTCAGCAGAAAATCGACGACGCCCGTGCGGCGGCCGCCGACCAGCAGAAGGACGCGGCGTACGCCGAGTTCACCGCCACCCAGAGCCTGATCAGCGCCAAGCGGGCGCTGGCCGCCGCCAACGACCGCAGCTCGGTCGCCGGCGGTTCCCAGCTGGACGCGCTGAACACGGCGATGGCCAAGCTGTCGCCGACGGCCCAGAAGTTCGCCCGCTACATCTTCGGGCTCAAGGACGCGTTCTTCGCGCTGCGGGCCGCGGCGGACCCGGTGCTCGCCGGGCTGCAGCGGGCCATGGAGTCGCTGATCGGCAAGACCAGCAAGGACGCTCAGCGCAACCTGCAGCCGCTGTTCACCTTCGTGCACGGGGTGGCCGGCGCGCTGGGCGACATCTTCGAGAAGCTGGCCGCCAGCCTCAAGGGCCCGGCGTTCACCCGGTTCTTCCAGTACATCGCCGACACCGCGGTGCCGACGCTGTTCCTGATGTTCGACGCCTTCGACAACATCACCCAGGGGGTGCTCAACCTCTTCCTGGCGTTCACGCCGCTCACCGGCGAGGTCAGCCAGGGCTTCCTCGGGCTGACCGAGAGCTTCCGCAAGTGGTCGGAGGGGCTGCAGAAGAACAAGGGCTTCCAGGACTTCATCGCCTACCTGCGACAGTCCGGCCCGCCGGTAATGCACCTGATCGGCGAGATCGTCAAGACGGTAGGCAAGCTGGTCGTCGCCGCGGCGCCGGTCGGCACGGTGGTCGTCGCGATCTTCACCAAGCTCTTCGAGCTGATCAACAAGATCCCCGAGAAGACGCTGATCGCCATCGTCGCCGGCATCGCCGCCGCGGCCGCGGCGATCGCGCTGTTCGCGGGCGCCACGGCGATCGCGGCACTGGAGATCCCCGGCCTGATCGCCGGCGCCATCGCGGTGGTCGTGGTGGCATTCTCGGCCCTGGTCGGCTCGTCGGACACGCTGCGCGGCAAGCTCGGCGTGCTCTGGGAGGCGATCAAGACCGGCGCGGCGGCGGCCTTCGGATTCCTCAAGACCGCGATCAAGGTGCTGCGCCCGGTCTTCGACGACATGGTCGAGGCTGCGCTGAGCTTCTACAACGACGGCCTGAAACCGGCATTCGACGCCGTGGTCGCACTGTTCTCCAGCTTCTGGCAAATGATCAAGCCCTCGCTCGACAACGTCGGCGGGTTCTTTGCCCAGCTAGGCCAGCTCGCGTTCTTCCTGTACGACCAGGCCATCCTCCCTGCCTTCAAGGGGATCATGGCCGTGGCCAGGGAACTGTTCGACATCCTCAAGCCGATCTTCGAGGTCATCGGCACCGTGATCGGCGCGGTCGCGGTGATCGTCTTCTGGTTGCTGAACAAGGTGTTCATGCCCGTGGTCAGGGGCATCGTCTGGCTACTGGTCCGGATCCTGGCGCCGGTATTCAAGTTCCTCTGGTTCTTCATCCGGCCGATCCTGCGCAGCATCGGCCTGGCCGTGCAAATCCTCGCGGCCTTCATCAAGATCGCCATCGGCATCATCATGATCGCGCTGAAGCTCCTGGGGATGGGCTTCAAGTGGTTGTACGACCACGCGATCAAGCCAGCCTGGGACGCCCTGGTCGAGCACGTCTTCCAGCCCATGAAGGACTGGATCGACAAGCACATCGCCCCGACCTGGAACAAGGCGATGAAGAAGCTCGGCGAGATCTGGGCCAGCCTCAAGAAGATGCTCGGCGTCCCGATCAAGTTCGTGGTCGAGACCCTGCTGAACGACGGCCTGCTCAAGGGCTACAACTGGTTGGCCGACAAGTTCGACATCGAGCCGAAGAACGTCAAGATCCCGGCTCCGAAGGGGGGCTGGACGGGGTTCGCTCACGGCGGCGCGGTCCACGGGCCGGGCACCGGCACGAGCGACAGCATCGCGGCGCGGCTGTCCCGCGGCGAGCATGTGCTCACCGACCGGGAGGTCCGGGCCGCCGGTGGCCACGACGTCATCTATGCCCTGCGCCGGGCCCTGCTCAGCGGCACGTTCCTGCCCGGGTTCGCCCGGGGCGGTGCGGTCGGTGGACGCGGCGAGACCGGCGATGGGTTCGGCGACTGGCTGAAGAAGACCGCCAAGAGCATCGGCAAGAAGGCGTCCGACGTCTTCGACTCGGCGGCGGACTTCATCCGGGATCCGCTGGGATCGATTACCAGCCTGGCCAAGGGTCTGTTCGACAAGATTCCCGGCAAGGACACCTGGATCATCCAGAAGCTGATCTCGCTGCCGACCAAGGTCCTGGAGACGCTGAAGGACAAGGTCACCGGCCTGTTCTCCGGCGGCGGCCAAGCGGCCGACGGCACCACCAGCTCGGGGGTGTTCGGCACCAGCAACGCGCTGGGCGGCACCGGCGGCATGATGCAGGTCCTGCGCGCGGTGTTCCCCGGCCTGGCCCTGAACTCGGGCTTCCGGCCGGGCGCCATCACGGTCACCGGCAACCGCTCGTACCACTCGCTGAACCGGGCGGTGGACGTCCCGCCCCGGCGCGACGTGTTCGAGTGGCTGCGCAAGAACTATCCGAACTCCCGCGAGCTGATCTTCTCTCCGATGGGCTCGGAGCAGATCAAGGACGGTAGGTCACACGTCTACTCCGGGGCCGTGAAACGGATCCACTACAACCATGTCCACTGGGCCTACGAGAACGGCGGCCTGCTGCCCGACACCCGCAAGATGCCGGGCGGCACCATGCAGGTCTTCCACGGCCGGCGCACGCCGGACAAGGTCCTGACCGACCGGCAGTGGAGCAACATGGCCGTCCTGGCCGACAAGGCCAAGGAGTCGATCGCGGGTGGTCACACCGACCACTGGCACTTCCGCGACGCCACCTTGGACGTGGAGCAGTACAACCAGGTCCAGGCCCGCCGTGACGCCCTCAACAGGGTCAACCGGTCCAACTACTAGCCCCATCGCCCGCGGCGGCTCAGGAGCGATCCTGGGCCGCCGCGCTGCGTCGAGGAAGGCGGTGCCGGGATGCCACTGCTCGCCGGCGGTCTGGTCGTCGTCAATCCCGAGGACATCGTCACCCCGCCCACCGTGGCCTACCACGAGACGGTCGGCGCGCCGGTCTTCACGTGGATCGACCCGGACGGGCGCGAGTGGGCGCTGAGCAACACCAGCGAGACCCTCGGCTGGTTCACCCTGATGGGCCCGGCCGGCTGGGGCGCGGCCCCCATCGAGATCACCACCGATACCCTGCCGCGTGGCGGCGAGGCGATCCGCTCCATCCAGAACAAGCCGTCGGTCCTGCAGTGGCCGATGGAGATCTTCGGCCGGACCCACGACGAGTTCGTGACCCGCTACCGGCGCATCTCGAGGGCGTTCACCTTGACCACCCGGCGCCAGCGGCCCGGGATCCTGCGGGTGCAGCGCCCGTCGGGAACCGTCCGGGAGATCGAGTGCTTCTACTCCGACGGCCTGGGCGGCGAGAGCGAGCAGAACCACCTGTTCGCCCGGCCGGTTATCACCCTGTACTGCCCGGACGGCAAGTGGCGCTCCGGCACCTCCGTGGTGGCCGAACGCACGTTCACGCCGACGACCACCGGGACCGACCCCGGTGGCGACCCCGGTGGCGGGGCCGGCGGTAACGACGACCCGATCACCTTCTACGCCCCGTTCATCAGCCTGAGCAGCAGCAACGTGGTGGGCTCGGGCACTCCGCCGACCGACGACGACCCGGACTCGGGCGGCAACTCCGGCGGAAGCGGCGGCGGCACCGACAACCCCGCCTCGCTGACCACGATCAACAACACCGGCGACGTCGACGCCTGGCCGACCTGGACCATCACCGGCCCGATGACGCAGCTACGCGCCTGGAACGTGACCCTGGGCACCCGCTTCGCGCTGACCTACACGCTGGGTGATCAGCAGACCATCACGATCACCACCGACCGGCCCACCGTGCGCGGCCCCGGCGACGCGAACCTGTCGAAGTTCATCGACTGGTTCAACACCTCCGGCACCGAGCTGTGGCCGCTCACCGACGGACCCAACGTCATCGGCCTGGAGGTCGACGGCGCCGGGGCCAACACCCGCGTACGGATGGCGTTCACGCCCCGCTACGACAACTCCTGACCTGGCTCGCCATCCGGCACCACGGCCGGCGTCCCGATCGCCTGGACCGCCCGGACAGCCGCGCGAGCCCGTTCGTGACGCCAGCCCGTGGGGCGGCTCGGATACGTCTCGGCGAACAGTCCCAGCGTCAGCCGGTAGAAGCTTCCTGGCTCGCGTCTCATGCGCTTCATCCTCCCAGCCTCGGGCGACCCCCGCGCCCCATCCATCCGCGAAAACGGGGTGACCACCCATGGCCCTGCTCGTCGGCGCGTCCATCGGCAAGGAGGACATCGGCTACTACCAGCCGCTGTTCCCCGGCAACGACATCATGCGGATCTTCCCGGACAAGATCACCGTCTCGGGCAAGGCCGACGTCGGCGTGCTGCCGGCCTGGACCGACCCGCGGTTCGTCTACTGCCAGGAGAAGAAGACCTGGCCGTTCGTGTCCACCAAGGTGGACGCGTACGCCGCGGGCCTGACGTACGTGAAGAACCAGCTGCTGAACATGCCCAGCTGGCTGCTCGACGACCCGGCGATGATGCTCTACATCACCGACCGGCACGAGCCGGAGGGCGACCTCGGTGCCGGCGTGGCCGGCCAGGACGCCTACAAGAGCAACTTCAACGCCTTCCTGGCGATGATCAACACCCTGCCGAGCAACATCCGGGCGAAGATCAAATGCGGTCCGATCCTGACCAAGACCTGGACCGAGGACGCCGCCAGCACCAAGGGCCAGTTCGACTACTCGAAGTACGACCCGGGCACTGGCGACTTCTTCGGCGTCGACATGTACGTCGCGACCGGCACCGCCAGCGCGGTGGTCAGCCCGTCGACCCTGCCGACCGCGGCCGCCTTCACCCAGTACGTCAAGGCCTACAAGTTCGGCGCCGGCGACACCCGGCCGCGGCTGTTCCCCGAGCTGGGCCTGATCGGCATGCCCGACGACACCGACGGTGCCGCGCGAGCCACCTGGCTGCAGAGCGTGCACGACGAGGTCAAGACCTGGAAGGTCGGCACGGGCGGCTGGACCCAGCCGTGGAGCTTCGCCGGCTGGATCTGGTGGAACCAGGAGGGCAAGGCCACCGGTGTCGTGGCCGTCGTCGGCCAGCGCCGTGACTTCCCGCTGGACGAGCGCACCGTCAACAGCACCTCCGCGGTCAAGCTCATCCCGGCGAAGCCGCTGAACACCTTCAACACGATCTGGGCCACCGAACACGGCACCACCCCGCCGGTCGGCGGGGGCGGCGGCGGGGGCGACCCGGACCCGGACCCGCCGCCGACCAGCACCCCGGTCTGGTCGTACTGGGTCGGCGCCACGATGAAGAAGGCGGACATCCCCGCCTACCAGGCGCAGATCCCGCTGAACGGCATGTTCCGAATCTTCCCGAACTCCGACGGCCTACCGCCGGCCTGGGATGACACCCGCTTCGAGTACGCGCACACCAGCGGTGCGGTGCCGTTCGCGAGCAGCAACATCGACGGCGACTCGAGCAAGTTCGCCGGGATGAAGCAGTGGATCATCGACATGCCGGACTGGCTCAAGCAGCGCCCCGGCGTGGTGCTGTATTTGACCGACCGGCATGAGCCCGAGAACAACTTCAAGCAGGTCCCGTCGACCTACCTGACGAACTACACGAACTGGTACAACGCGGTCATCGCGACGCTGCCGGCGGATGTGCGCGCGAAGGTCGCGGTCGGGCCGGTCGTCACCCGGCAGTGGATCGAGGGTGGTGCCACCAAGGGCAACGGCAACTACCAGCAGTACGACCCCGGGCCCACGCTGTCGGACTTCTACGGCATCGACATGTACATGGACTCCTGGCTGCCCGGCGACGGGACGGCGGTGGCCACGGCCTATGTCAACCCGGTCACCTTCCTGGCCGGCGTCAAGGGCTACCGCTACAACAACACCACCGACGCCCGCCCCCGGATCTTCGCCGAGTTGGGCGCGATCGGCATCCCGACCGACCCGACGGGCTCGGCCCGGGCCGCCTGGATCAACGGGCTGTGCACCGAGCTGGACACCTGGACGGTCGGCGCCCAGGGCTGGAAGTTCCAGGGGTTCGCCTGGTGGAACAACACCGGGACCGGCGGCTCGAGCCTGACGCCGATCGGCACCGCGCGCCAGTTCTACCTGGACAAGTACCAGAACTCGACCGGGGCGCTGACCGCCTATGCGGACCCGCTGCCGCTGAAGGCGCTGAACACCCAGGCGTCACGGCACTACACGCTGGTCACCGGCGGGGGCGGCACCGGCACTCCCGGCCAGGGCATCGTCGCGATGATCGCCCGCTCGGGCCTGAACGCGTCCGCGCTGGGCACCTCGTCCACCACGATCCCGCCGCCGGTGGTGGTCCCGCCGACCTCGAACATCCCGGCCAACGGGCCGGCCGCGGCCCGGGCGCTGCAGGCCATCTACACCGTCCTGGTCACCGACCCGCTGCTCAACATCATCGGTGACCCGTTGGTGAAGTGGCAGACGCTGCAGGCCACGCTGCGCTGGAAGGAGCCGGGCAGCGGGCAGATCGTCATTCCGGCCGACCCGTACGTGCGCGAGCAGCTGCAGCCGGGCAACCGGATCGTGGTGCTGCGCCGGGTGCTCGGCACCCAGCACACGCTGATCGCCGGGCCGATCGAGCAACTGCTGTGGGAGAAGTCCGACGGCGCCGACGACAACGCCGGAGTCGGCAAGTTGACCATCACGTTCGTCGACGACCTGGCCTGGCTCGGAGCGCGGGTGACCTACCCGAATCCGGACAAGGTACCGGAGGCGCAGACCACCGACTACTGGGTCTACACCGGCAACCCGGAGCAGGCGATGCTGCAGCTGGTCGCCACCCAGGCCGGGCCTCAGGCCCTGGTCGCCCGGCAGGTGCCGAAGCTGCAGGTGGCCCCGTACTCGGGGCTGGCCGGCAGCACCACGGTGCAGATCGTCGGCACCAGCGACGTGTCGCCGCGGGAGAAGTTCGAGAAGGTCACCGACGTGCTGCGCAAGGTCTGCACGCTGGGCGCCAACAGCAACATCCCCGGCGCGCCGGTCTACCACCCGGACTCGCTCGGGTTCCGGGTGCGCCAGACCACCGTCGGCGGCGACCCGGCCCTGCTGTTCGAGCCGCTGCGCAGCCGGGACCTGTCCGGGGCGGTGCACTTCAGCTTCGGCAAGGGCAACCTGAAGTACTTCTCGTACGAGCTGAACGCCCCGACGGCGAACACGCTGATCGTGGGCGGCTCCGGCGAGGCCTCCGACGCGTTCGTCCGGGAGATCCAGTCACCCGAGCCGGGCGAGCTGACCTGGGGCCGCTTCGAGGACTACAAGTCGGAGACCGGCAGCGACACCCTGCAGCAGATGCAGGCCGCGGCCGCCGAGACGTTCGCCGACTCGCTGGCCAATGCCCGCCTAGCCAGCAGCGCCGCGGACACCCCGGACCAGCGCTACGGCATCCACTACGACGTCGGCGACATCGTCAGCATCGAGCTGGCGCCCGGCGACTACGAGATCGCGCCCGTGCAGACAGTCAACCTGCAGGCGTTCCCGACCGCCGGCGAGGTCGTCGGGGTCACCATCGGCGACCAGAGCGCGCGCTACGACTCGCCGTTCATCGCGCGTTTCCGGGAGCTGGACCGCCGGCTGGGCCGGGTGGAACGGCGCGGCGGCGCGGCCTGACATGACAGAAGGCCGGGGATTCGCTCCCCGGCCTTCTGTGCTGTGTCGGTGCATCGCTCATGGCCTCATGACTTGCTCCCCGGCTCGGCGGCATTGCGGTGGTGCCCAGTCTTCACATCGAAGACAGCAGCCTAGCACATCTTTACGACATAACTACACAGAGAGGGGTCCGCCGGTGGCAGAAGTGTCCTTCCCGGTGGCCGGCGGTGCCGGCGTCACCGACGCGAACTACGAGAAGCTGCTCGGCCCCCTGGTCGGCGCCGGCCGGGTCGCCTTCAACCCGACCAGCAGCCAGCTCAGCACCCCGCTGATCTTCGCGGACAACTCGGGCCGCCAGATCAAGGCATACGCCAACCAGGCGGCGGTGATCCGCGGGTTCCGCTGGGAATCGGGCACCACCCCGCCGGTGCTGGCGCTGGACGCCAACTCCTCGGGCAACCCCCGGCTGGACCTGATCGTGCTGCGGCTGGACCGCAGCAACTTCACGGTGCGCCTGGGAAAGACCAACGGCACTCCCGCCGCGGTGCCGGCCGCGCCGGCGGCGATCCAGGATGCCGGCACCACCGGCGTCTGGGAGCTGCCGGTGGCCACCGTGAAGGTGACCAGCTCCGGCACCACCGGCCAGCCGTTCATCCAGTCCACCGACGTCGCCCCGCTGGACTGGTGGCTGGCGCCGCCCGGGGCGGTCACCAAGACCGGGCAGAACCCGGCGCCCACGCACGGCATGCTGCTGCACCACTACGACACCGGCCGCACCTACCGGGCGGTCGGCGCGGCCTGGCAGCTGATGGGCGAGAACGGGCCATTCACCAAGCTGACCGCGGGTGGTGGGTGGACCGCCGACAACCTGTACGCGCAGCGGCAGAACGGCTGGACCTTCTTCCAGGGTCTGATCACCCTGAACGTCTCCGACCGGCCGGCCGGCACCGACCTGCCGGTGTGCGTGCTGCCGGCCACCTTCCGGCCGCTGCACGACTTCTACTTCCCGCTGATCATGTCCCCGGCCCAGGCCGGCTGGGGCTTCATCGACGCGCAGACCGGCCAGGTCACGGTCATCAACTACGGCCAGGTCTTCCCCACCGGCGGCCGGCTGATCATGGGCCCCGTCACCTACGTGAACCAGTGAGGGGCGGTCGTTCATGACGCGCATGCAGTTCGGCGGCGGCCCCGAAGATGTCTACCTGGTTCCCGACGACGAGGGCGACCTGCACCAGGGCGGCGGCGCCACGGTGCTGTTCTACAGCACCGAAACCGGCGCCAACCCGATCACCGACCTGCTGGACGGCAACCTCAGCCCGGTCACCACCATGACCACCAGCACCGGCAGCGACAGCCGGGCGATCGGTCAGATCCCGCCGTTCTACGGGCCCGACGGGGTATTCGAGATGTGGGCTAGCGTCAGCGGGCCACGGTTCCTGATGCAGGCCAGCAACCTGGGCAGCTACCTGGGTCCGGTCAAGGACCAGTACACCCAGCACGCCGCCCAGTCCAATGGCCACGGCACCCGGCTGCAGGACCTGGTCGGGGTCAGCTCCGGGGTCGGCTCGGTTACCGACGGACAGACAATCATCTATCAGGCCTCCAGCGGGCTGTGGATCGCCGGCTCCGCGGTGGCCGGCGGCGGCGGCGACGTCACCACCAACACCACCCAGACAATCAGCGGCACGAAGACCTTCTCCGGGCTGCAGACGTTCACCGGTGGGCAGCTGTCCAAGCCGGCCGTCGTGTCCGGGCAGGCCCGCATCCTGCAGGCGCTGGCCAGCCAGACCGGCAACGTCGAGGAGTGGCGCGACTCGGCCAACGCCGCCAAGGCGTGGATGACCAGCGCGTTCGCCCTGGTCGCGCCGAACCTGGGCCGCACGATCACCTTCGCCAAGGCCGGCGCGATCGCCACCGGCGTGGGCACCTACCGCTGGTACAACGATCTTGGTGTGACCCTGACGATCCGCAGCGTGCGGGTCAACGTGGGCACGGCCAGCACCTCCGGCACGCCAACGGTGGACGTCAATGTCAACGGCACCACGATCTACTCGACCCAGGGCAACCGGCCCACCGTCGCGGTCAGCGCCTTCACCTCGGGGAAGAACACCGGCTTCTCCACCACGACGGTGGCCGACGGGCAGTACCTGACCGCGGACATCGACGTGGCCGGCACCACCACCGCCGACCTCATCGTGCAGATCGAGCTGGTGTAACCCATGCCGATCGCCTACGTCGGCAGCAACTCGGTGCTGAACTCCACGTCCGGAACGTCGACCGCGGTGCCGATGCCAACGGCCACCGCGGTCGGCAACATGATCTACGTCATGATCGCCAGCGTGGGCAACTCGCCCACGCCGACGGCGCCGGGCGGCTGGACCATGGTGGCCAGCTTCACCCCCGGCACCACGACGACCACCTACCTGTACCGCAAGGTCGCGGTCAGCGGGGACAACAGCGCCACCTACACCTGGACCTGGTCCTCGTCCGGCCGCAACCTCGGCGCGGCCGTGGCCTACTCCGGGGTCGACGCGACCGTCTCCACCAACGCCTCAGCGGTCTGGACGCACGACGTCGCGAACGCGCCGATCGCCGCGCCCAGCCTCGGCGCCAACGCCGGCGACTGGCTGGTCACCGTGGGCGCCGGCCGGGAGAACCCCGGCACCGCCACCACGAAGGACTGGAGCGTCGAGACCGGCACCGACGCACAGCGCCTGGACATCGCGACCGGCGGCCTGGCCACCGACGTCAAGCTCACCCTCGGCTGGTTCGACTCCAACGCCGCCATGGCCGCGGGTTCCACCGCGCGCACCGTCGATGTCACCCCGGTGCTGCAGGCGAGCCACGTCTGGTCGATCCTGCTGAACCTGCCGGCCGGCGAGGGCGTCGGCGGCAACCCGTGGACGCACATGGGCCGCCCGCTGCGCTAGCGGGCAGGCGGTTCGCCCGTCCCGCCCAGCTTGCGCCAGATCCACCGCTCCAGGCGCGGCCTGAGCCAATGGCCGGTCCAGTGCAGTAGCAGGGCCCAGGCGGCGGTGACTGCGCAGATGAAGACCAGCACTAAGGCGAACACCACCTGATCCATGGTCAGCAGCCTAGCAGTCGAATGCGACAACCCCACCCAGATTCGAGGAGGCGCACGTGCATAAGGGCGTGTGTATCGGCGGCCCGATGGCCGGCCTGACGATCAACACCCGCAGCGACGTCGGCTTCGTCGCCGTGGACCGGCCGGGCTTCGCCGCCTGGCTCTACTACATCCGGCTCACCGACGGCGCCTACGTACTGGACACCGCCGCCGACCCGTCGCTGCTCGACGACGACGGCACCCGGGCGCTGGACGTGGACCGGGCCCTGACTGCGAGTGCGGAGAAGGGCCTCGACGTGATCGCGCTGCCCGGCGACGGCGTCGAGCAGGACGACCCGGACGATCCGGACCCCGACGACGCCCCGACGGCGGTCGACCTCGAGCCGGCCCCGGTCGAGGACGTCATCGCCGCGGGCGACCCGCAGGAGGGACAGGACTGATGGCGACCCTGGTCAGCACCCCCGTGCGCGCCGTGGCGGACGGTTTCGTGCACTCCTGCGGCTACAGGTCCGCGGTGCTCTCGGGCATCGTCCCGGACGAGCGGCACAAGAAGAACGGCGGCTACCACTGCTCCGTCGACGACCTGAAGGCGCACGGCAACGGCGGCGACTACTCCAACACCCGGCCCGACGACAAGAACCTCAACATCAAGTACGGCGCCGCGTTCGACGTGACCATGTCCGCCGCCGACATGATCAAGAGCTACAAGCGGGTGCACGCGGTCTGGGCGGACAAGAGCGACCCGCGGCGCAAGTACATCAACTGCGTCAACACCTGGGACGGCTCCGGCGACGCGGTGCGCCTGGACTTCGTGGCCGGCACCGCCAAGTACGCCAGTCCCGACCACAAGTGGCACGTCCACGGTGAGCTGCGCCGGCGCTACCTCGGCGACCCCAAGGCGGCCCGGGCCTACATCAGCATGCTCAAGGGTGAGGCCAAGGCCACCTGGATCGCGCGCGAGGAGAAGCCTCCGGTCGCCGTCAAGCCGGCCCCGGCCAAGCCCGTGGTCAAGCCGAAGCCGGCAACCAAGCACGCGCCCGGCTCCCGGGTGCTGCAGTACGCGCCCGGCCGGACCGTGCTGAGCGGCGACGACGTCGTCTTCGTGCAGCGCTTCATCGGCGCTGCCAAGGCCGGCCCGGCGGATGGCGTCGCGGGCGCGAAGTTCCGGGCCGCGGTGATCTGGTACCAGCGGATGCGCGGCCTGAAAGCCGACGGGATCGTCGGCCGCGGCACCTGGACGGCCCTGGGCGTACGCAACAGCCTCTGACCCACGGCGCTCTCCCCACCCAAGCTCCAGGAGGCCCCTGCGTGACGGAGGAGGTAGTTCATGACGCCCGTGACGGCATTGGCCGTGCTGCTGGCGGCAGAAGGTGGCAGCGAGCCGAACTACGCCGTGCTCGGCCAGTACGGCGTGCTCGGGGTTTTCGCGGTGCTGCTGATCTGGTTCGCCCGCTTCATGATCAACCGGGAGACGGCACGGGCGGACCGGCTGGAGCAGGAGGTGCTCCGGCTAAACAACATCATCCAGGACAAGGTGATCCCCGCGCTGCTCTCGGCGACGGGGGCGGTCGAGCAGTCGACCGAGATGTTCCGCGACCTGCAGCGGGAGATGCGCGTCGAGGGCTTCTCCAGCCGGCGGCGCACCCAAACGGACGAAGGCCGGTGATCATGGCAATCGCCAACAGCGGAGCAAGCAACCTCGAAGAGCGACTCAGTCTGATCTCCAACATGCTCGAAGAGGCCGTCGACCTGCTCCGCAGCACGATGTCGGAAGTCCGAGACGAGGCAGACGGAAGCCCCCCTGGCACGAGCAACCAGGGCGAAGCAAGGAGTCGTGATGACCATCCCCGCTGAGCCGCCGCGCGACCCCGGCGAACTCCTGAATGCCCTGCTGGGCGAGTCGCAGCGGCTACGTGCCGATGTCCGGGAACGCGAGCGCCGGCAACGCCGGCTGATGGCCGTGATCGGCATCGGAGTGGTGCTCTGCCTGGTGCTGGTGGGTGGCGTGATGGTGCTGCTGGTGCAGGGCCGCCAGCGCGGCAATGACACCCGCGCGCTGCTGCGCACCAACGCCGCCACCAACGAGCGGATCGCCGACTGCACCACTGTCGGCGGCAAGTGCTACGAGGAGGGCACGAAGCGCTCGGCGGCATTCATCCAACTGCTGCTGCAGGGCCAGAAGCAGATCGCGCTGTGCCGCTCGGAGAGCGACACCAGCACCGAGCTGGAGAAGTGCATCGACAAGGCGCTGGCGGCGATGACCGCGCCCAGCCCGACCGCATCCGCAGGAGGTAAGCCATGACCGATGCCGTCGCGCCGGAGCCGATCGTCGGCGCCGGCCCCGTCGAGAGCAAGACCACCGCGGGCGCGCTCGCCGCGTACGCGGGCGCGTTTGTGCTCTTCGCCATCCTGACCAGCACCGCGACCGACCTGAGCTTCCTGCCGGACTGGCTGGAGACGATCATCTATCCGCTGGTGCCGGCCCTGGTCGGTTTCCTCGGCGCCTACGTGAAGGCGCACAAGCCGGGCCAGCTCAGCGTCTCCGCGCTGCGTGCCGCGCGCCGTACCATCTGAACCGACAGGCCTCTTGCCCGAAGCGCCCCCGGTCTCCCACGCGGAGACCGGGGGCGCTTCTGTCGTTTCCGGGTCTGGATACA
>Ga0307508_10000207_pt1 | contig 71331 bp, 71 predicted proteins | sample 9_EM_MG_FD_203089 | JGI IMG/M metagenome (GOLD analysis project Ga0307508, IMG submission 203089) | Populus trichocarpa ectomycorrhiza microbial communities from riparian zone in the Pacific Northwest, United States - 9_EM | ecosystem: Host-associated > Plants > Roots > Unclassified | place... | reverse complement strand
AAAAGAAATCCCCCCCTCCCCCCCCCCCACCCCCCCCCCCCCCCCCCCCCCCAAATCTATCGTCGCCCATGCTGCATACGTCAGGCACCCGTTTCGCGCGTTCCTGCGAAGAGTGAGATCTGGTGTCTTCGTAGTGCGCAAGGACCAACTAACTGCCGCTCCACCGTCTTCCGCTGCCTCCTCCCGGGCGTTTCGCGTTCCACGTCGGCATCCGCCGGTGCTGGCCTGCTTATCACGGAACAGGAAGAGAGAGAGAGAGAGAGAGAGAGAGAGAAAAAGAGGGCCCTTTTACATATCCATCCATCTACCATGTGACGGATCGATGGTGGGGGACGAGGACAGCAACGAAGTCCCATGAGGCGATGGCCTTTAACTTCCAGCCTTCCCTCCCAGCCCCAGCCCCAGCCCCAGCCCCCCTCTCCACGAACACCCATTTTTTTTTCTTTCGTACTCGTTGCTCGCGGTTCTCTCGACCGCGGCTGCAACTACCATCTAGGCAGCTCGGGGCGAAGAGGAGGTGAGAGCAAACGGCAACACGCCACCACCAGGGCAGTACATAGCTGGGCTTTCCCCTACTGTCTAGGGGCCCCCCCGTTTCGGTGAGCGGGCACTGGTTGCGTCGTGGGATCTTTTACTGGTTGTTTGGCAGCGGATGGCGACAGTGGGATCCTCAATCGAAAATAGCAACCGGAAGAATTGGGGGGAGGGAAGGATAGAAGCTTTTTCTTGTAAGATAGCACACCGTGCCATCCGCGGAAAGACACGGCCGCCGCCGCGACGTACTGCTGCTGCCATAGATACGCCAGTATTTGTAACGGGAGGGGGTACAAACGGCCCGGGTGCTGGAAGAGGGAGGCGGACAGGACAGGACAGACGGACGCGGCGGGGGCTGCACTCTTTGTTGGCCGCTCTGCTCTGGATGGTCGCACTTCTTCTGTGTCTCTCGACGCAGGGAACCGTTTGCGGGTGGGCGAACGACGGGCGGCTGGCTAACTACGTACCAACGGTATGTAAGTTGATGGTAGCCCTTAAGGGCCTGGTTGTATGAAGGATAATCGGGAAGTCTGGGGGAGGGGGGGGTTTGGTTTTTTTTTATATTTTTATACAGCACTCTCCTCTCCCTGGTGTCTGCCTCTCGCCAGAACGGAAACGGAAGGGAGAGAAGGAAGGGAGGAAGCGAGAGAAAAAGAAAGAAAAAAAGACCGGCCGGGTTGGCCGGTGGGAAAAGTGAACACTCTTGGGGGAGACGGTCCTAGATATCGCCATCGTTGTTGGAACCTTTTTTCCCCCTCCCTCTTTCTTCCGGTGTGTAGTTCCATACAGTATTAGCCATTGAAATCGGCGGATATCGATCTCTCGCTCTCCTCGTCCGGATGGATGCCATTTCCGCCCCTGGCTCCAGCTCCTGCTCCGGAGGATGCTTCCATTCCGCAGTCGCTGATGGCAATGAATTGGAAATATGTACGTGCGTACCAGCAGAAGGGCGCCATCGGTTTAGCACCTCACGGTAACCCACATAGCTTGGCTAGTGGTCTTGTATGCACATCGGTCGTTTCCATAGGCAGGTACAACGCTAGGAATGTGGAGGGGTGAGTTGTTTCTCGTCCCTGGTGGGCCGTAAACCGATGCTGCGCCTCAGTAGGTTGTCCTGGCTTGTCCTGCCATGTTCTGGAGGGAGAGGGAGAGAGAGTGTGTGCGTACGAGTAAGTACATGAGCTGGGCGGGGAGGGTATAAGAGCTGGGCACTTCTACACTACCCAATCTGACCTCTTCTTCTTCTCGTCATCAACAGACAACCTCAAGCGTCCGCAGATCCCATCCACACACACGGAACTACATCGCATTTGCTTCCCACATACCTCACCTCGCACCATGGCCACCTACCGCCGCGAAGACGTCGAGTACGACTACGACGTGACGTACAGCGTCCCGTCCACCGACCGCTCCCTGAGCCTGGCCGTGCACCGCCCGGCGCTGACGCGCTCCCTCTCGACCTCGCACCACCTCCACCACCACCATTCGCACCGCGAGCGCGAGCGAGAGCGGGAGAGGGAGAGGGAGAGGGAGCGCGAACGGGAGTACTACCTCCCGACGTCGACGCAGTCCCCGACGCTCGACGAGATCGTCCGAAAGTATCTTTCTCCCCCCCCCCCCTCCTTTCCTCTCCGACTTGGCTAAACGCAGACAGCAACCATGCGATCGTGACCCGGCTGAACCGCAAGATCCCGCCGGGCGCGATATACAGCCAGGTGCACCCAAAGATGAAGGACGACGGGAGCTATCCCCGAGACTTCGGCATCGCCATGACTGGGGACCAGTTCGAGGCTATGGATTGTACGTTGTCCCGCCCCCCCCCTCCCCCTCGCAATGCGCTGGATGGTCGGCTGATGGCGAAGGATAGCGAGCACGCTCGACCGGATCCTGATCAGCTATGGCCTCTTGAGCTCCTTCACCGGAAGGGGCAGGGACATCAAGCGCCGCAAGCTGTGGAGGCTGTTCGAGTACCTCGGCGCCGACGCGCTTAAGCCTTCCGGGGGCGGAGGGTGGGCGGCCGAGGGGAGTGGCGGGATGGGCTATGGCAGTGGCCAGAGGGTTATTGGATGGTGATTATGATGAGCCATGTTGTGGAGGGGAGGGACAAGACATATAGACGGGATCCGGACTCTGTTGTTTTCTGTTGTTTTTGTTGATTTCGATGTACTTGGTTTTTTTTTCGATGGGTGTCAGAAGGGCTTCAGGTACATGTAACGGCCGTAATAGGTTTGTAGTGTCGATTGCTCGTACAGCCTGCAGTGGGCCTATAACATCCATGAATTCTTCCTTCTGCACCAAAGACCGAGAAAGAGAAAATGAATACCTCATCCAAACACCGTAGGAAAGAAAACCCCAAAGCTTGTAATTTTACATCTGACAAGTATCAAAGACGCTATATGATCCGTTTCTCGGGAAATGAAGAAACCCGGAATGAAAGAAAGAAGGCGCGGTGCAAATGGGTATTCGTGGAAAGCAGGAAACAAAACAAGGAATGAAAAGTAAGGAAAGGAAGAAAGGAAGAAACCGCACTCGCCCGCTCACAGATGAAGTGAATTTCGAGTACGATCAAGCGCCCTCGCGTGGAGCGGTAACCCTGCTAACCCAAAGATGCGTTGGCCCCTCAACGCCCTCGCGCTTATCTCGCCGTCTGTACGCTCTGTACAGCTTCAGACCAAGATCATGGTGGAGCTTCTCGGCGTCGGCATAGTCCTGGTTCAGGTCGTCGAGGCGCGCCTTGAGTCTATCGCGCCGCGATCGCTCCATAGTCGCCACCTTCATCCGTTGCTCGATCGCCCAAATTTCCTTGTGCAGCTCACGTTTGCGGGTCTCGTTCTGCTCCTGCTCGTATTCGAGTTGTCCTATGTGGTCGCGCGGGGGTTCTTCTATGCGCGGCTTTCGCTCGGGGGTGATCGGTGGCGAGATTGGCTGGCTGTAGGGTGTCGGCGGGAGTGCGCGCTGTTGGCGTTGCGGGGCGTTCGGCCGCACGAGAGAGGATGTCCGCGCCGATGGTCGGGCGACAGGTTTGGTGTAGAAGCGGGCGGGGATCGGAGGGACAGGCATCGTGGAATTTTCTTCTTGCTGTATGAATTCAGCTGGTGGTTGTAATGGTCGGAAGGTTGATTGTCGAAGATGGAGTTTGAGCGAAGAAGAATCGCTGTGAGGGTATTGAGTGGAAACCGTTGAGACGGTGTTGGACCTTTTATGCAATCCTTCTTTGCTGTCCAGCCAGTCGTCAATTGAATGTAGCCCCGCAGGACTGAGTCTAATAACTGGCGTTTCAACATCATCGGCATCATCATCGTCCGCCTGCAACACAGGAGGCGGCGCTTGATTCAACTGTGACATTTTGCGCCGTCCAGTAACGCGGTCCTTGACAAGGTTCCCCAGCATGCCGCCCCCCTTGTTATACGACGGTGTCGCACTTGTATTGGCCGAACCGAGGCCTCCTCCTCCCACCCCTCTTCCTCTGCTGGCCGCGCGGTCGCCCTTGTAACCGCCATCGCCAGCAGTAATCGCAGTGGCAGTAACAGATACCGACCTATCCCAAATGCCTAACCCTATCGCCGGTGAAGGCGGCGCCGGTTTTCGGACAACCCTATTCTTCTGCGTTTCGCCGGAGGCGGAGAAGGCATCTTTGCTAAGTGGAAGCGATACCGACGAATCCGAATATTGTGCGTGCGGAGGATCCTGATGGTCCCAAGGGCCAGCAGTCTGTCGAAACTCATCCGCAAAGCTAGAGGTACTGCTGCACATCCGCCAATCAGTCAGTCCCCTCGAGGGGTTATACCGGGGGTGTGCGTGTATGTTGTCTCACTCACGTTGGAATGCTCGGCAGTCCCTGCTCCCTCCCCTCTGGAAGGCGCCCAGTAGGGAGAAGTTCCAGTCGATTATCGAAGGCAGGTGGCGGCCCAAAGACTGACGCCGGTACCTTTCCCGAGAGCTGCTCGTTCGACGTGTGTGTTAACACCGGCTCGCCGATGCACGGCTCCTTCGGCGGCCGCGAGTAGATCGGCAGGCGGTGGAGCATGCTCGCGAAGCTGGACTTTGCCATGTCAGCTGGATGTAGGCAGGCTGCGGGACTTGTTTCTGAACGTTTGGCTTTCGTGCGGCGCAGATGGGGGCTAAGCTCTGTTGTGGGAGGGGGGAGCGACTCGGTATGTATCCTATACGCGGGGGCGGGAGTTTTTGTTTCTGCTCGAATTCAAAGCTGCAAGCAGACCCTTGAATGCGCCGCGCTCCTGACGCAAAACAAATAGAGTACGGTACTCACCATCTCGGAAACAACAAACGGCAGCGATAACAGTAGTGGTGACAACGAAACAGAACAAGCCCGGCGCGCAAGGGATGGTGACGAGTGAGGGAGGTAACTGGCAGGAGTGAGAGAAGGGGTGCGAGAGATGGGCGTCAAGGATCCACCAGATTCCTTTTGTTCTCTTTCCCTAGGTTTGTTCCCGGGGGGGGGGGGAGGGGCGAAGGTTGGTTTAAGTAGCATAGACAAGTACCTCTCTCTGGCTAACCGCAAGACCGCGATATCCGAGATCTGTGGCTGCCTTTCATGGCTGGAACCGGAGCGCAGGCAGTACATGTGAGAATTTACTGAGTAAGTGTGAGAACGTTCCGGGTGCCACAGCTTGCTCCGTCGCGCGTGATAGCTGCACTGAAGCTTGGGCGAAACAGATGTGGCGCCGGGGTAAACCGTGTTGGAGTTGGCAAGTACATAGCTTCGATAAATGAGTCCTCATACGAAGTTATTCCGCCCTGCATGTGAGGGTGAGGAGGGACGAAGTTCCTACCCATCTATCTATCCGTCGAAATGCCCAGCAACCAACGGGTAGGCCACTGCCGACTCGGCAGTTTCAGCGAGCAAGCAAGGGATCACAATCGCGACGACAAACATGTTGCCGACTCCTTAGTCGGCAAGCATGATTCGAGGCCTTATGTCTCCGCAACGGCATCTGATGCTGAACTTACAACATGCAGCCTTCCTCCCGGCTACGAAACGATTGCTTGAAAATCATCTCCTCCGGACGCCGGTACGCAGGCTTACATATTCCACCCGCGGGCGCTAGCGGAGACTAAAGAGCGCGGCGAATATCGACATCCATGATACATACCATCAAAGGGCATGCCTGGCTCCCGGAGATTTCGATGTTTTCAATATCGGACGTTAACGATGACAGATTGCGAGATGAGCCCGCGGAGATATGTGACGGGTGTGCAGTACCACGTGGAGGAGACAAAGGGAGGCGATCAAAATCGGAGACTGCTTGTGTTCAGGCAGATGTTTCGTACGGTATTCCCAACGGCCGGAATGCTCAGTGGTTTTTCTTTCTTTCATCGTGGGCACCGAGTATAAGCTTACGTACTTGCATACCGACCTATCCGCTGAGGTAAGCGCTCGATGGGAGTCCAGACGAGCGACCTCTTTGATAATCCGGAAGAGGCGGACCTATCCAATCAATCTTGCAAGAAATCTAACTAATCCCCATCTTAGCCTATAGGTCAATGAGCTGCTCCCATCCTACCGAACTGGATCTCTCGGCATGGACTTCCTCCATCATATCACGATGTTTCCTGATTGTGGAGCGCAGAGCCGAATTTTATTTCGGCCAGGGCGGGAAATTTCCGAGTCCGATGTGCGACTGAGGTGAACAGAAGAGCGGAACCGGTGGACGGCGGAGAGCGGGAGCTAGTGCAAAAGTCCAGGTTGAATTACGAGCGCCCAGAGGTCCAGGCTGTGAGCTCGATGGGGAGGGTTTTGCTGGTTGGACTCGGAGACAACTAGTCGAGATTTCCCACCTTCTGGAGCCTGGCCTGCCAAATGTAGGAGGAGATTCGCCTCAACGTGGCGTAGCCACCGAGTTGCGGCGAACATTTTCGGGCCCCTAGCTCGACCGACCGTGAAGTTGTTCCGAGACCCCAAGCCCGGTCTCTGTCTCTCAGCGGTGGCACATCACATCACACCGCGGTACACTATATACATGGTATGTACTCTATGCGCGGAGAGCAGTTTTACCTATGTAGCGATGGGGAACGGCCTAGCCGGGCCGCACACCGACATCGTTCATTCTGCAATGCTCTCCAGCGAGATACTACGGGAGAAGAGGAAGGGCTGAGGGAAATACACGAGCTGTAGGACGTCAGGTCCGTCCTTGGGTATGCCCGAGAAGGGGCAGAATTGCTAGTAATCGGGCTTCGGGTAGGGTGGACTGCGAGGAGGACATATATCTACCCACACAGCCCGAGGCGATTATAAAGTATCTACACGTCCCGCCCACAATGGTGCAGATGAGCACTGCAGCGAAGTGAGATCTGGAGATGACTTTTGGCCCTCCCCCTCCCTGCGAGCTGCGTGTTTCCGTGCAGAGAATTCGAGTTTCCGGAGACATGGCCGGACAGTAGGTCGGGCTCAGCCACGCTATACATACCCTTGAGAGAAAGAGGGGTTGAGATAGATGGTCGGAAGATATGTAAGTAGGGAGGTTCTGCAGATTCCGCGCACCCTAACTACAACTATCCAGGGTTACCAGGTGGGCTTGGCTTGTTCGTGAGGGATGAGAGGTTCCGCAACCCAAGCCGCAAACTAGAACTATGGAGGGGGGCGGGCGGCCATGCACAAAACAGCTATGTATCTAGCAGGGGGCGATACATCTAGATAGGTTCGGAAGAGGACCGAAGACAGGTGTCTTGAGCGGCGCCGCAAGAGATAAGTCGGAGGTACATATTCCAGACACCAGGTATCGTAATGATCATTGATAGACATTTTATTCGTTGGATCGTAGGCAATATGGCGCTTCGGTGCGTAGTTCTTTGCCAGCTGGCTTGGTCCGTGAAGAAGGGTTGTGATACATTGTACCCGTTGGTGTCGATGAAACAACATCATCGGGAGAAATTTGTAAAGGTATGTATTGTGTTGTGGTTGGAGATGGGCACAAGAGGCAGTCTGTACCCCTATCCTGGGCGCTGCCATCCAATCAGCGTCTTTGTTTACATTCTATGTATAGTTTACGCTAATTGTTGACGGACGTGACCAGGGCCCTGGTCCACGCGATCGCTAGCGTGTTGGCTTGCCTCAATTAAGTAGGACCCCTGTCCGTTGCTGTGGTGATAGTTGTGGTTGTAGTCACCGGGGTTGCAGAACCTCGCAGAACCTCCCTAGTAGTTGTTCGGCCGTTCTTTTTCCGAACTCGGGCCGGGACAGGAAGCCATTTCCCGATAATACATATTGTATTTCAACTCATGTCTAAAAGCCAAACGTGATGACGCTTGAAATCAACAACCTATCGTTTCGAAATTTGAACCGAGAACTGTTTGAAGTCGAGTTTTTGATTCTCACGTAGCGGTGGAAAACAACGAGAAGTATTTCTGTTCGTGAGCAAAAGTTAATTGTTATTTATCCTAACCTGCTGTAGACACATTTGATTACAATGTTTTCTTGCCACTCTTTAAGCATGTCACAACGGACATCAACGTTGGGCCAGGGCTTATCTACACAGTGGTTCGTTTCTTCATTCCTATCGGGCTTAACGCAGTTGGTATTTACGCTACTGCGATTTTGGACAAGCTCTTTGATATTTAGAGTACACTACTCTAGCCCCATCTACTAGTCTGGAGCTCTGTTATCGTACAGGATCCAGACTTGGAGTTCGGCGCAAAGAGTTTTGCAAAGTCGAGATTAGAGCGAGACGAGTAGACATTAAAAAACAGCTCTCGACTTCTGTATATGCTTAAGTACAAAGAGGAGAAGAAGAAGAACACAGAAGACAGAACAACACTCCATCTCCGCTGCTGCACGGCGCCATCCCCAGCCGGGTGCTCACCCAACTCTGGCCGCTCACCTAATTCTAGCTGGTCCGCCCACGTAATAGGACTCGGCGGGCTCAGCTCCAGGTAGCAAGAGGGCAGCAGCTGTGCACGGCGAGCAGACAGATAACGGGAGCGGACAGGAACGAGAGGTCACGACAGCAGTCAGAAGAGGACAAGAGAGAAGAGAAGCTTATAGCTAGGACAAGACTCGACAAGTTGTTGCGTAAGGAAGAAGAAGAAGAGAAGTAAACGACGGCTCTTTATATAAGGATATCCGTTGCCCGCGGTACATAATGGCATCCATTTCCGGTGATTCTGCTCCAAGTATGTCCCACATTCCATCTCCCACATTCCTTCCTTCCGCATTTAACCCTAGCTGAGCCGCGACAGCCAACTCTACATAGCTGGCACCGCCGCCCGCAACAGCAGCAGCGATGGGCCCGAGAAGCCACGAAACTCGCTCTGCGTTGGAGATGCAGCAAAGACCTGGATAGCATGCCCTCTGCACATAAAACCAGCAGCTTCACTAATACTTTGAATCTACCGCGACTGGTGAGGTCGTGTGCACTCAAACATGAGGATCTGGTTGCAAACCCCCTTTCTCTTCCTCAATTACGGCACGTGAAAATAGCAGCGAAAAGAACTTCCAATGGAAACCCTCCAGTCCCGTGATAGACTCCCACCGTAACGTCAAGGTGTGGCATTCTCTGTCTCCGGCAATTGGCTTCTCTCTCCGCTCGAATCGTGCAGTTAGTAATCGTGTACATATTGCAACTGTACGCATGTGAAAATGGTTGAAAAACGCCAAGTGGTTAAATACAGTATATGTATCTTCGTAAAAGTAAACAAAAACGAGAAAGAAAAAATATATATCGATACGTTAAAATAACTAGCATGAATTGAAACACTCGTACGCTTTCTGTTCTTTTACTTGTGGCGATAATGCCATCCGTTAAATCGTGGATACGAAACCACAGAATTTCCAGCCGCCAGAGCGATAGATATCTACATCCAATACCATCCCAAGACCCTCCCTTTTTCTCAAGGGTAGTTAGTTAGTAATAGCTTCACGCCCTCTGGGGCGGACATTATTGGGAGTCTCTAGACCCGGAAACACATATGCACCTACCCAGCGGCCCGGTGCGGCAATGCCGTTGGGTATGTATCTATGTACTTTGCGTGTGATCGATATTCCATCCGGACGCCCTGTTCCCAGCACACTGCCTGGGCTCCGAACAACCGAGGCAGTTAGGGAACGAGCGATAAAAAGTTCCGCGGTTTCGGGCTGAAGATCTATCCGGAGTAGGTATGCACATATCAGCCATTTACGACGACGTCCCCCAGCTCCCCCGAGCGATGTGAGCGCCACACTTGGAAGACAGAGGACGTGCAGGGAGCAACATCTCCAAGATTAAGCGGAGTAATCCGCAGCGGCCGACAGCTCTGCACGTGCATGGTGCCTGCAGACCGCCATATCTAGGAGCACTGCCGCACGGGGGTTGCCGTTGACCTGGCGAGACGGACGAAGTTGGTCAGCATAATTAGGCGCCTACATATTAGTTATTCCGGGAAGCGGCAATGATCTCGAGGACGACATGCACGTTCAACACCCCAGACGGCAGCCAGGCTTTTTCTCTCGGAACGGTGCCTCACGCCGGCTCCACACCGGACAGGCGCCATGCAAGACGGACCGCTCAAGACAAGGCGGGAATGCCGTGCGCACGTCTCCCGTCGGCGGCGGAAGCCGGTGCCGGAGCGGTAGTGCGATCGGCCCAGGCCCAACCCCGCAGCGATAGAAGACCTGGGCCATACCGGCACACAGTTCCCCCCCCCCCCCCACGTTGTCGATCACAAGACAACCCCCGCTGTGTATGTATGTGTATATGGCCTAGCGGAGCGGGAGGAACACAAGGATGTCACCGCCATCTACCTACATAGTTTGGCGTAGATATATACGAGATATGTGTCGATGATATATCTAAGGGGCTCACGGACTGTGCTCGCACCTCTTTCTGTGGGTTCGTGAAGGGTTCGTCTTTTGACACGGACCTTGCTCCAGCCATCAACCGCGCAACCTGTCCGTGCTCCTTCAGATCCACAGGGCGTTGCGGATCGCCAAAGCGGCAATCCTGGAGACCAGTCGCCATCGCACCCCGCGACCCGAAGGCTGTACTGGTACGAAAGAACTTGGATCCACCATTTCACCCCGTCGTGTCTGGCGGGTATGTAGAGTATGTACTCTAGGCGCTCTTCATCCACTTGGGCTTTGTCTGGGAACTGCAGGCGTCAGTCCCTTTGAATCCATATCAACACTTAGCTGACCTCTTGTAGTCCATGTCGGACGCACCTCTACTACCACTGGCTGTTGTGCTGTGCGCCGAGGCTGGGATTACCGCATCCGGCGTTCTTCCGCGCGGCCTCCATATGATACTCATATCATCATATCAAACGCGCATGTCCGGGAAACCACCAAGCAACCCGTTAGGGCAGTTGTACACAAAGGCGAAACCCCCACGGAGCGTGACAGCTGCAGACGCCAAACCATACATAGTCGAGGGAGCACGGCCACTGCGCGCGCTGCGTCGCGTGTGTTGCTGTCCGGCCCCCAGATAGGGGACGTATCTTGTACGCACAGTGCACGAGATGGAAGCGACTGCCGTCGGAGGATCTTTGGTGATGGCGGTGGTGGTTCCATCTACTCGAAACCGTCGAACTGAGCGAGGAGCGGGTGCTTAATTTTACTGAATGCATACGAGGAAATCGGGCAAGGGTCTGTTTGCCTTGAGGCAATGGGCAACGGGCAACGCGAACAAGCGATGTATTCATGCACCTATCTACGAAGCATAGATAGGCAGTCCTATCCAAAAGGGTAGAATCAAGCCGAGTGATCTTCCATGGCCCCCAATGCTTATCCCCACATCCGGGCACCATTCCCAACCATAAACGATCGACAAGATCAAACTTACACACTCCCTCCATTCCCCCCCGCTCCTTCGAAAAGAAAAGCGCCAAAACTCTCAGGGGTATTGCATTCACCTTACTCATGGACAATATCCAGCTCATCATCGTCGTCATCCGCCGCCACCGCAGCAAACCTAGTCCTCTTTACCACCGGAGCGGTGGCTATAGTTCCTGCTCGCTTCCGCTTGATCGGCGACAGTCGAATGTCGCGGGCGTTGTTGGTACGCAGCGATGAGAGGGACTCTGTTGCCTGGTCTGGGTGTTAGTGCTGAGAGGGCGGGAGGAGTTGGATCAATGTACTTGTTTCCGTTCTGCGGCCTCGCGCGCACGGGTGGCTGCTCGCTCGGTATCGCTCACTGTATCTCCAACGCGAGTGCGAAGGTACTGCGCGCCTATGCCGCCCTCACGACCCTGGGACTCGATTATCCGTTTTGTAAGTTCGCGTTCGCGCTTGCTTTCCTCGAGGCGTTTGTGAAGTCGGTCCTCTTTGGTACCGCGAGAGAAATTATTGGCAAGATAGTCCTCGTCATCGAGGAGAGCGGCGGTGGAGCGGCTGGGAGCGACAAAGATGTTGCCGCCCGCGCCGCCGAGGCGTTGCGGTAAGTCGGCGATGGGACCTTCTTGGAGGAGGCCATCGTCGCGCTCCTTTACGCGGTTACCTCCACCGCGCCCGCTAAGGAACTTCCAGGGTTTGAGAGTGCCTTTCTTCGGCGGGGAGAAGAGACTAGTCATGCTGTTGACTTCGGCGCGGGAGACACGAGCCTTCTTGACGGTTTGCTCGACGTGGAAAGCGCAGAAGTGGGTGTGACGCTTGTCAATCCATGTGCCGCATTGTTTCCCGTCGCGCTTGGTGGAACGGCAGAAGCCTAGGTCGCGGGCGAAGCCGATTTCTAGGAGGCAGTCCGCTGCGTCGTCGGATATAGTAAGCGAGAAGCGGCCGCTGTCTTTGTTGCGCGGCTTCATGACGCCTGGGTTTAGTATGGCGACGACTGCGCCGATAGGTAGCTTCCAAAAACGTTCGAAGCCCGCGCCGAAGAGGAAGAGCTCGATCTCCCATTTCAAGTCCGTCAACTGCATCACCATGTACTTCTTGCCGGTTTCTTTGGCGCCCGTGTTTTGGCCCACGCTTCGTGGGTCCGACTTGGAGCAGATGGTCCCCACGACGACCCAATCGCCTTCTACTTCTGGTGGCTCATAGTCTGGTGAGACAACGGCCTTGAGGAGCTGGGGCAGCTGGAAGATGGCCTTCTGTGATAAGTACCGAGACACAGTGGGATGTGGGGTGACCCGGCGGAGCAGGTGTAACTCCGAGAACGAATCGAAGCCTGCTTCATTGGTAGACTCTTCGGGTGCGGGCGCAGCATGAGGGGCCGATGAAGGTCGCGTAGGAGAGGCCGGACGACCTATAGTATTAGACGGCCCCGTGAACGAGAAAGATGCTGAGGTTTGACTATTCGGTTGTTTCTGATCGTGGCCAGAGAGGATAGTCGTGAACGAATGTGTAGCCCTCTGAGCCGCCTGCGTGGACACTCCTACTTCGGTTTCGAACCCAAACCCTTTGCTCCTCGTCTGAGCGATCTTCTTCTGCTTCTCGAGCTTTTCGTTCTCGCGAGCACGCTCCTCCGCAAGTCGCTGGCTGAACGTCTTCGCCGGACGCGGTGGGGAAGGTGCTCTGGCAATTGGCGGCGGCTGCTTCCTATACTGCGGCGCCCGGCGTAACGAGACATCTTTCCCCGTAAGACCTCTATCGATACCCAGCAGGACCCTCGATGGCGATTTCGGTGAAGGCGGGTGCGTTGCTAGCGACCGTCTTGCGGACGGTGACAAAGGGATCTCGACGACCGGAGCAGCCGACTTGGTTTCTCTTTCCTCTCCTCTCCCTCTTCCTCCTCCGACCGCGGCTGCGAGCGCCCGTTTCTTTTTTGCTTTTTCTAGTCGTTTAAGTTTCAATTTCGCCTCGATCCTCAGTAGCTTCAATTTCAGCACCTCCTCGTCCTCGTCGGTAGTATCTTCGTCCCCACTGGAAGGTCCGTCGTCTAACTGTGCGGGCTGCGAGGAGCGTCGGAGTGGTGATGGAGAGACCGGTGGGTTCGACATATTGTAGTTCTGGCGGTTCTTACGAGGGGTGAGATTCAGAACATCTTGGGTTGTTTGCGGAGGCCACACGATATCTGGTTGTGTCCGGCCGAACTGAGTGAGCTCGTAATCGTTGGTAGGTGGGTCAGGGCGGAGGCTTACCTTTGTTGTTGGTGGAAGCGGCACTGGACATCGTCAAGAGGAATGTGCTTGCTAAATTCGCCCTGTTTTTGCTATTGTACACGTTGCTGTAGTTGCTATTGTCGTAGTCGTTGCTATTCTATATATCCGATTCGCGAATATGGGACTTGGCGACTTTGTTTGCAGGGACATTCGGTTTGGGATGACCGATGACACGAGGGTGAGGTGGATCTGTACGGCAATGCAGGGGCGGCAGACTGTGCCAAGATAGGCGCTCAGCCGCTTCAAACCAATAGTTAAATTCAATTGAAAAAATTGCTAGATCGACAGGATTCACGATGGCACAAGTTTCAGTGGTACGGTGAGACCATATGATCTCCCCGGATAACTCTGGAGAATCACAGTTTGTTTGTTCACTCAAAACGTTATCATCGCGGTCCGCGAGAAATACGCGACGAACCCGAACCCGAACCCGAACCCATAACTACATAACTACTACAAACGCGTCCCTCACAGACACGTCCCACACCACCACCACCACCACCACCACCACCATTATCATCATCGCCAACAATGTCTCCTGCGCCTACATTAATAACCATCATCCCCACGGCCTCCCCCGGCTCGCCGACCAAAATCCTAACCCTCCCTCACCCGCGTACCAATACACCGACACGTTACCTCCTCCACCCCACTGCTGGTCTCCACGAACTAACCAAGATCACGCCCCCTCTGTCGCAGCCGCGGTCCTGGCTCCTCACTCACCCTTCGCCCGGCTACACACTCTCAGATGGCAACCTATACATTTCCACCCAACTGGACCCGCTCTTCCTCCTTCTTCCGCACCTGCTCGAGAAGGAGAAACACTTTCTCCCGCTCGACGATCTGCTGGACGCATTGCCCACCGGATGGGGAGTGGTGCTTTCGACGCATAGACGGGTGGTGGAGAGAAGGGTGAGGGCCGTGTGTGGAGCTATCGATGCGGGCGATGAGAAGGCGTACCGTCTGTGCTTGGACAAGACACGGAGAGTGTTGGCGGGAAAATGTCAAGCCATGGCAGAGGCGCTGCCGAGGAGTTTGGAGGAGGAATTTGTGAAGAAACCCTTGGTAAAACCCGTCACTGCTTCCTCCGTGGTGGAGTTGGAGGTCCGCGGGGACGGAGTGGGGTCTACGCCTGTAAAGAAAGAGTGTGAAGGGAAGGAGGAGGACGAAAAGAGAAATACACCGGACGAGACAGAGGCCGCCCTGACACACCTCCTCCGGCTCCGAGTATCTGCGCAATTCATCAGCGACATGTACCTTTCAGATTCATTCGCCACAGCTCTCAACGAACACCTCGCGTCCGTCCACGATTTCAAGACATTAGACACACATTTATCACATCTCAAACAGCTACGCCTCGACTCTGCCGTCGCCCGGTCAGGAGACTTCTCGCTGAAGCGTGAAAACGACGATGAAGCCGCTGATGCGAAGGCAGAGAAGAAACGGAAGACGGAGGTGGAGGAGGCAAAAAAGAAGAAGAATGTCAGTCGGGGCGTCAGAGAGCTAGGGAAGGTTAATACCAGGGGCATGGCGAAGTTGACTAGTTTTTTCAAGAAGAAGGAGTAGCCCAGACGGGGACTGGCCATCGAGAAGTTTCATTTCAGCATATATAGACACGGGTTGCAATGGCAATAATTATGCGGTATGTAACGGCACAGTGATGGAGCGGGACATGACTAGGCCCGAAGTCGTGATGACTCCCAATCCGATGGTGTTCCGGATACTTATCTATCGTAATTTGCTCATCCATATCTACGGAAAGCTACGACTCCAATCTTGGCGTTTCACCACAACCATATCGCTGGAGCCGCCCACAGGCTCAACCTTATCACGACTTCACTCCTCCGCTCAGCACCACACCTACATACTCCCACCAACCTCCCGGGATGTACATATTAATCCTGTGAAGCCGTTGTATTTTCCGTCCATCAGCCGGGATCCGTGTAAAGTAACATAGACGACCACTGAACGAGAATCCATGAACCTCTCGCCCTCCGCACCCCGACGCATACGTACCCACGTAGGTAGCTCTGCGCGGCGAACGATTACCGAGACTCGTAGTGTGGAATCATGGGACCAGACAGAAAAGCCGAGTTCAGATCGTCGATGGAAAAAAGTGTCGGAAAAAAAAGCCGCCAAGAATAGAGTACGCAAGTATGTACGCACATAGATATGTATATATATGTTCGCGCTATTTGATCCCCCTTTTCGGAGGGGAACGCAAAGTCAATCTGGAAGTTACTTTCCGATGCACGAAATTGCTGATGGCCGAGAGCTGTGCAGTCGGATATGTACTCTAGATACGTGCCTATGTTCCAACCGATAGAGAACGGAAGTATTGCCAAGCTAGCGTGGAAGAAGCAAACATGGAGCGTGGAATTTCTTCTGAGGATGAAGTTACTGTGGTCACCCACCCCCACACACCAAAACGAAGAACCACCTCCCAAGGAAATCTCTCGCGAGCAATCCAGTGGGTAGATTCAGATACAACTATCTGTGCGCCCCTTGTAGGGGAGGACTGTACAGACTAAGCCCTGGGAGTCAACGCCGCTGTCCAGCCAAGTCCACACACTAAGCGCTTTTACCGGCTGGAGGGGAAAGGGGTGGTGGATACATGCGCGTCTTAGCAATTACATCCGTTGTGAGACAGCCCAGAATCTGGGTCAACTTCAAAGTAGAGTACCTAGGGTCTCCTCTCGGAGGGATGTGGATGCGATGGAGTGACGATCTAATCACTGGTACTCACTCGATACGTAGGTATGCCAAGTTGCCCCTTTGCATTACACGCCTATAAGCCGACTGCACCGCCATGATCTATGTAGATAGGTTGCATGCAATTAATGAATAAGCCAAAAAAAAGTACATGAGCTGGCAGCGCACAGCCGCTGTTATGATCGACGTGTATAACGCCCACTAATGTCCAAAGCCCGCGATTGGAGGGTACCTATCGGAATGCAGTCCAGCAAGCCGAGTCGAAAAGGGAGGGATATCTACGCTTCAAGATAGCTGCGAAAAACCACCAACCCACATAGTTACCCCGCAGGGCCGGACTCCATTACTTGGTCACCACACAACTACATAAATACACACAAGCTAATGATGCTCCTTCTGGGATAGATACTGCAGTGAAACCACTCGGAGCTCTAAGGACGCACGTAGACTGGGCTCCGTCCCACTGCCGGGCTCGAATAGAGTGCCTGCCAGGCAGTGGAGATGATGCCTGTCTTGCAATATGTAGGAGCATTGGCCCAACACATCATGCGAGGTGAAGTATCCGGTTCCCGGGCCTTTTATTGTCTGCTGGTTGGTAATGCCGATGATGAGCGTCGGTCGGTTTGCATGTACTACCACGTGCACGTTTAAACGAAGTAGCCGTTCGCATTCCAGGTGTGCCGGGGAACTTCGAAGTATCGGCACGTCTGTGCATGTAGTTCAGTCATCGGTAACGGGATGGACTGTAGCATTTCGTTTGACAGTTGCATCTTGGAACTCTGCTGGCAGGTAGGTGCATGTGGCCACGGAAAATACGGATACTTTCCGGGATGACCTGAATTGGCGTGGAGGGAGGGAGTTGGCCCTCTTCCTGGGACAAGGTAGAGTAAGTAGGCGTCCGTGCGCCGCTGACCAGACGTCCCACACCGACAAATCACCAGGGTTGCCGATGTTTGGTAGCCAATGATAAGTGCGCAACAGGCGATTTCCAAAGTGCCCTAAGGGTGCGAAGTGCGGGCCCCAAAAGGTCTGCGAAGATTGATTGAGGCCGGCGAATACTGGCAGAGTCTGAACGTAGTTGGTCTCGTTGGGGGTGGATGGGTGAGTCCTGACGTGTACGCGGAAAGGCAAAAATGAGTGCCAGAGGGAAATGGACACATGTGGATGGATGTACGTAGATGTGGATGATGAACCCAAAAGCTGCCAGCTCGACACCATTTTTTCTTTTCTTTTGGCAGCCGTGCTGGAAAAGGGGAAGGATAAGAAGCGGATAGGACAGGTGAGGTGGTATAGAGTGCCGTGTGCCAGAGACAGTAGGAAGGAGGCGAGGGGGCGACGGAGTGCCGGTGTGCTCACAGATTGCCGACGGTGAGGATCAGATCACCCAGAGGGCGAGACCCACGGCAGCATAAGGGCTATGTACGAAGCATGTACCCATGGGATATTTCGACATTCTGGACACCACCTCGACCGGCCAGCCTTCGTATTGGTTGACGAAACGAGAGTTGGGGGGGGCCAAAATTGGGGGGCCAGTAACGATATCGATTGTAGTTGGATTGCATGAATATGCGTAGGCGGTGAGATACCTATGATATATGAAGAGAGGCACCGACCCTGGCGATACGGGCATCGGCTTGCCCGATTTTTTTCTGATTTTTTTTTGAGGGGGGGGGGGGGGTTTCTGTTGGCGGGGCGCCTCAGGAGTTCCTCTTCCGTTTATCTGTCAATCCGCCAACACGTCCGTTCGTGTCTTCCTGGCCGGTACGGTGTACGAAGTGTAAGAGATGTGTGGCTGCTTTAGCATGGCTCCCGTTCTTCACCCACAGCGTATGCCCATCTGCATGCGATTCGTTCCATGATGACCTCAGAGTCCGAAGGGAGACGATGCTATTGATGTTGTCGATATTGCTGTTGATGAGTCTGACGGTATATGGAATGGTGGGGTCATTCGCTGTCGACCTCTGGACTGCTGTGATGGCGTATGGTTGGTTGGAATAGATGGGTGCGTGCCGGAGTTGATCGCAGTTGTGGGATGTGGTTGTAATTGTTGGCCATCGTTGTAGTGACTGATTGATAGACTGATTGATTGACTGCCAATGGTGTTGGCGTATTGCTGCCATGGGTCATGGAGTGAGATGAGGAAAGCGACCCACTGCACATTTCTTTCCGCAGTCAAAAGGGAAGAGAAAGATCCACCTTGCGCCGGGCCGTCGAATTTGCATTCTAACCCGTTAGCAATTATTGTCATCTTCTTCATCGCCATCATCCGTCCTCTGCTCCATCAAAATCATCAGCAATCATCGCCAGAATTTGTCTGCATCCGAAATACATCACGACAGTATTGTTGCATCTTCGGATATCTCCTACCCCCTTTGTACCTTCCCACCGGACATCGGTCGAGGTGTAGCATCGGTAGCAGTAGAAGTCTGGAGCGAGCGTACTGTGAAACGTTTTCTGCACCCGAAAAAGCGATCCGAATTCAACCCAGAATTGAGCCGCATCTGTGTCCGTTTGCTGTTTTTTCATTGCTCTTGAGACTCTCTCCCTTTTTTTTCTTCCGTATCCCCCCTCCATCTCTTCCCACTTGCTGGCCGGTGAACCGTGTTGGTGTTGGACGCACACTGCCGCTTCGAATCCTCCCCTGCCAGTGGGTGTTGTTTTATTCTTATTCTTATTTTATTTATAATTGTTTGGTCCTCGAGGGGACCCGCCTCCCTGGGCCGCATTCTTTGCTCCCTGCCTTTCATAGTTAGCACCCATAACATCCATCTGGAGCATGCTCAACAGTGCCGTTCCTTTGCTTTGACCGACTCAGTCATTCTCTCTCTTATATCATCACAGCTCTGCTTCGAGCGCTGGAACTGCCGCTGTCAATTCAAGCTTTCCTGTCTTCTTTCGAACCCCCCCCGTTCGTTTCCCGTCTTGCACTTGTCTTTCCTTCTTTTTCTTCTCTTCCTCATCCTCACCCCCATCCCCCTCAACTCCAGCTGCTTCTTCCAGCTCTCTTTCTCTCTTTCTCTCTCTCCCTCCTGTTCTCTTCAATTCCTCATCCTCCCCAGCATTGCTCGCGGCTGCTTCCATTGCTGTTGGAGCTGCATCCGAGCAGGTCTGTATGTAACCTTCCCCTCCTCGTCCGCTTCTTCGCTTCATCCTCTCATTCTATCTGCTGTTCTCAATTCAACATCAGCTACAACTGCACTGCTGTGACACCCCCGTAAATAGCCATAGCCTACTTACCTACTTTCCGTACCATTACCCTTGTATCGTCTCTTTACTAATCCGCATCTTCGGGAAAAAAAAGTCGATATACAACATATCCTGCAGGCTGCTTTGAGCAGTCCTCCGTTCTGTTCTTTCTCTCCTTCGACGAGGCTACTGTCGGAGATCATTGCAGTAGTTGGTTCCTCCTCTTCACCAACCCCCGTGTCGTCGCTATGGCTTCACTTGCTCCTGCGAATGTCGCCTCCGACGTCATCCGACTCGCACACTATGTGTACCCTTCTGCATTCCTCGTCTGGTTTGCCGGATCCCAGGCTTTTGCTATGTGCTCCCTTACAGGCCAGACTGCACCCAAGAGGGAACATAAGAAGCGGATGTTCACCCTGCTGCAATTGGTCATCGTTACGAGTTATGTGAGTGATGTCCATTCATCCAAGCAATTGAGATCGAAAGTCTTTGTCTGGTGCTCTCGGCTGACAGGTTCCGGATTTTTTTGCAGATTGGTGAAGCAATGTTGATGTGCCTGCGCTCCTTGGCAGAGAGTGGATGGTGGAGTTCTTCTGACAATGTGGTGTGTACCCGAGGTTGCACGGCTGAACTTTTGGGCGCTGGGTTGACTTCTCCAGGTTTACCTTTTGATGTCCATTATGTTGTGGGGATCTATGGAACTTGCCTTGCTCGATACGCAGAAACCAGCATGGTATTCGTACTATGGCTCGTGGCTCCTTTCCATGGTGGCGGAAGTCACCCTGTTTGGTCTCTCTCTCGCGACAAACAAGGCCCCCAATAATTTCGAGATTGCCAGATTCTGCGTTGAAGGATCGCGGCTTCTGGTATTCCTTGCATTGCCGCTAGGCTTGTGGGCTTTCCGGGGCCAGGATTCGGACGAACCCATTGGCGAGGAATCGGCACGCTTGCTTGGTTCGGAAGCCGGCCAGGCTTCGCCTTCTGATTACGGCTCAGTGGCCGACCCTGATGCCGACAGCGAAGCAATGAGAAAGGCGAAGGAGAGGATGATGAAGAAGCTCGAGGAGAGTGGAAGTTGGTGGGCGTACGCCAAGTCGTTTTCAGTCAGTATCAAGACCCAATGGCCCACGGGATTTTCTGACAGGAGTGACCGTCGCAGGTTTTTTGGCCCTATATCTGGCCGCAGGGTGACCGGTGGCTGCAATTCACAATGTTCCTCGTGGGGCTGTGCTTGTTGGCTGGGAGAGGTTTGAATGTTCTAGTCCCACATCAACTCGGTGTGGTTACCAACTCCTTGATGGATGCTGGTGGTAAGCTTCATACTCCCCCCAACTTCGAGGCGCTATTGCCTGCCTAATCACCGGTACCATGCCGGTGGGTCCACCGCGCGCACCCATGGGAGCCATCAGATCCGAGACGGAGCGGGCTGGTGAACGGGAATAGCTTACTAGAATGTTTGTGCTAACTGGCACCGCAGGTCACATCCCGTGGCTTCAGTTGACAGTTTTTGTTGTACTGCGATGGCTGGATTCGCCTTCTGGAATCATGGCCCTGCAAGGCTTTCTGTGGATGCCCGCCGAACAGCACTCGTATCGAGCCCTGACGACGGCTGCTTACAACCACGTCATGTGTCTTTCATACGACTTTCATAGCAACAAGCAGACTGGTGATGTTTGGAGCTCGATCGTGCAAGGCCGTGCGGTCAATTGGTTCATCGAGACAATCCTGTTTCAGGTCTTTCCAATGATGGCGGATCTAGTTTTCGCCTTCGCGTACTTCTTCATCGTTTTTGGCACCTACATGGCATTGATAGTCGGTTCCGTCACAGTGGTTTACCTTTATGTTACGTTCAAGCTCAGCGCTATGAAGAACGCCACAAGAAGGGAAATGAACCATGTCAGTCATGATCCCTTGAGGTTATGAAGCTCCTAGGCTCACCTTGACATAGGCAGCGAAACAGGAGATCAGCATCTTGATCGAAACCGTGTCGTCCTGGCCCACCATTAGTGTAAGTCTGCTCTTTCAATAGTGGATAACTATGGAAGAACTAATGTGCAACAGTACTTCAACCGAGTCAATTACGAACAAAACCGTTTTCATGGAGGCACTTCATCCCGGTATCCAAAGTGTTGTTTAATATGCTGACAAGGACTGACCACGACAGCTATCAACATTTTCCAGAGAGCTGAGCGCAAATGGCTCATTGGGCTCTCGGTTATCAATGTGTCCCAGAGTCTGATCTTCATGGTCGGGCTCCTTGCTGCCTGTTTCTATGCCGTCTATCAAGTCACCACAGGAACGCAGCCAGTCGGGAGCTTTGTGGCTCTGTTGTCGTACTGGGCTCAGCTAGCCACCCCGCTCTCCTTCTTCGCAAATTTCTATCGGAGAATTCAAACTCAGATGCTCGATGCGGAGCGTTTGTTGGAGCTCTTCCAAACAGTGTCGACAGTCCGGGACGATCCGCGTGCTATGGAACTGGAGAAGGTGGAAGGGGCGGTCGATTTCGAGAATGTTTGCTTCTCGTATGACTCTAGGAAACCTGTAATCACGGATGTCAGCTTCCATGTTCCGGCGGGAAAATCGGTGGCTTTTGTGGGCGAAACCGGTGGGGGGAAGACAACATGCTTGAAGCTCCTCTTCCGCTTCTACGATGTCGCCTCTGGCGCCATCAAAATCGACGGCCACGATATCAGGGATATCAAACTATCCAATCTCCGCGAGCACATCGGAGTTGTACCTCAGGTTAGTTGGCTGTCTGTTTGTTGACCGCGAGTACTGACACGACCAGGACCCCCAATTATTCAATGACACGATCATGAGCAATATCAAGTATGCCAACTTTGATGCCACGGACGAAGGTGAGATGGTGCTTACAAGTATACTGGAACGGTACCTGACAATTCCGAATTAGATGTGTATGACGCCTGTCGAGCAGCCTCGATTCACGAGAAGATCCTCAGTTTTCCGGATGGTTACAACTCCAAGGTTGGCGAGCGTGGCGTGAAATTATCTGGTGGCGAGTTGCAGAGAGTAAGTTCATTTGGCGCAGCACCGTGCCTTTAAAGACAGTCTGCACTCTATGTACAGCCGATCTTTTCTAGAGAGCTCTTATGAGTCTGACGCCGCCAAAACAGGTTTCAATCGCCCGGGCCGTTCTGAAGAACCCCAAAATTATCTTGCTGGACGAGGCGACAAGTATGATCGACATGGAAACGGAGCGCCAGATCCAGGGAGCCCTCAAGAAACTCGGCAGAAACCGGACGATGTTCATTGTAGCGTAAGTGACGGCTCCAGTTATTTGCCATCAGTACCTTACAGGATATAGGCATCGTCTTTCGACAATAATGGGTGCGGATCTCATAGCTGTCATCAAGGAGGGCAGGATCGTCGAGAGCGGGACTCACGAGGAACTGATGCAGACTGAAGGAAAGTACTTCCAACTCTGGTCAACGCAGGAGAGCCGCGACGAAGCTGCGTCAGAACCGGAACTGAAGGGCCCCTGCTCGCCCGGTGACCTTTTCGACTCACTCAAATCCGACAACGTTCCAAAGGATCGTGGAGGTTCGTGTTCCAAAAATATCAGAATACCTGAATCATCCAAGCGAGCGCCGTCTGCGCGCCCGGCAGTCACATTCAGTCTTCCTGGAAAAACCGTGTGGTATCCCGAGTACCAATTCCACACCATGTTGAACCCCCGTGTGTCGGCACCAAGCCATGGGATCCTGAAGAATGCCTCAGCAGTGCAGGCACCAGTTGTAACGGCAGGAGCGTCATCAAATCCATCGTCGTCGTCATCATCAGTGTTAAAGCCGGACGCAAAAGAGTTTGTTCCGAAGAGGCTTTCCGTCATTGGGCACGAATGGGCACCTCCGGAGACCGCTTGTGAGTACCCGGCACTGGCTGCAAAGGATTCTGGCACCGCCCCCCCCAACGAAACATCCTCGGATGACCTCTCGGGAGCTCTGATTGTGGCACAAGGGCAGTCATCCTCTGAGATACCGCGCCCCCCCCAAGTGGAGGTTGATAAGAGGTCTGCACAGTTTGGACTAGCATCCAGTTCGGACTGCCCTCCATCAGAGATTCCAAGCGCTGAGACGCCAACTGGCCAGCTTGAGGACCATGAGACCGGACGCGCAGATCTGGTGGATGCCAATCCAGGTATCAGTGATCTCCAGGACACGAAGAAGCGGCGCCGACGTCCTCGCCGAAAAAGCTACAAAGTTGATGACAATCCGGGTGTTAAGCAGGGCTCAGGCGCAGAAGCTAGTGAAGGCGAACTACTCGTCCCAGGCCTTACCTTTTCTTCCTCTGCGACGGAAGATGAACCATCCAGCCCGACGGACAGAGAGAGGGAAGAAAAAGCTGATACCACGAATGATATCGTTGGCAAAGCAAAGCGTCGTTCTCACCCTAGCAGCTATAAGCAAAACGTCGCTGGGTTCGACTCCAGGAGTGAAGGGAGCCCACTGTTAGCTGTTGGTAATCCCGAGAACGTCGGACGCCCGATCAAGCACAAGGCGAGGACCAATTCGGCTGCCTGGGGTGGCACGAGAAGCGCTGGAAAAGAGGACCAAGATGCAAATGAAAACTTGAATCCCTCAAGTACTACCTCCTCCGTCCCTAAAGTGGAGGCCCCGCAGGCTCAGCGTAGGAATTCCGGAAGCCAGAAGGGTAGCTGGCGTAAGGGTAACAGGAAACCGGCGAAGAAAACCGAGTCTGGCTACAGCGCTAGCGATGCGTGATCCGTTAAAGCTTTAAATTCTTTTTCGTGGGATTCCGTGGCTTACAAGTTGAAGTACGATTCGATTTCTAGAGGGGGGTTTCTGGCTGGCGTTAGCGTGTGGTTTTTTCTCCCTTCATTTGTTTTGCTTTCCTGCTTCACAATGTCTCTGGACTGTACTCTCTTGCTGGCTGTTGATGATATCAGTCTTTGTTCCTATTCTCTTCTTTCTACGTCTTCTTAGCATCCGGGTTCCTGGGACAGGAGTTCGGGGAGTTCGCACAGAGCGCTTGCACATACCTTAATACTCGCGAAGCGGATATTGCAGTTGTGGAGATGTCTATTTTTATTTTTCTTCCGGGAAGGCTGTGTTCTACTTTGAATGTCTGTTCTGAAGGCCATGACGGCCCCCTTTGTTTGTACAGCGGCTGGCGAAGCATGTGTAGTCGTGTGGAGGGTTAGGGACGTTTTACAGTTGTGAGGGGGCCTTGGTAGAGTGAATAAAAGGTAATGGGGTTTAGAACGGGTTATACAGGTGGGGACTTGGGCAGAGCGGCCATATAATACGTTGCCTGCATTTAGCGGGACGGCAGCGGGTGGGTTTCATGTTCCCTCATTATCTTTCGATTTTAAAAATGTGAGCTCCCAGTCTGCGCCATGCGGTCTACGGCGGGTGTGCTTCCCATTGCCATATCCGCAGGGTTGGGAACACGCCAGTCAACCGTGCATCGAGGGTTATTTAGCAGCCGCATTTGCCTTGCATTTGCATCATTCACGTCGTTGCAGTTGGCCAACGACTCGAAGAGAACGTATTTCCTTCGATCTGCCTACTATGCAGCTGGCTGCCTGGGTAGATGCGTCTGACGAAATAATGCCCTCTTTTTTTCCGGGTCTCGTGTATGTACAATGTACATCTTTCCACTATTCCACCATAGGTTGTAAGCACATACTCTCGGGCTTTGAATAGTTATGTACATTCATTGTACAACTTGTAAGTACTAAGTTTGTTTCCGTGAATGGGGGGCATGAATGCACTCTACATTAGGCCTTTCGACCTCTCGCTCAGTAAGATCATCGGCGGTCAGCCTCACTTCTGGTGGATAGTTATACGTCGAGTGCCACTCAAGCCGCTGAGCTGTAAGGGCGTGGGGAGAATTGAACAGCATCACCGCCGCGACTCGTCGTTACTCTGACTAACAACTCTAGTTACCGGGACGGGATGTAGATATGTACGATGTCTGGGTGCGGTACTTAGTCCGTGCGCCTGACCGGGGCCTTGGTAGGCTTTCGAGTGCAGCAAATCTCTATTTTGCTTTCTTTAGTTACTCTCCGAGGAATAATCTATAGAAGAGCGTAGATACTTCATAAGTAAGTAGATAGGTAAGTACTTATGGACCTCGTGTGTATCGGAGTTTTTTTTACAGTAACTACTAGTTCAAAGCTGGTCATTAGACAGATGGATACAACTGTAGAGTAACTATGTACGTAACCATCTGCATGGTTTGTTCCTTCTGACGATCCGAATAAGTATCTACCTACTTGTACCTATCAACTCACCATCCTTTTCTTCCCCTGTCCGACATAGCTATCAGTTGCCCCAAGTCAACCGACGTGTCTCTCTCTCTCTTTCTCTCCCACGCAAATAGGCAAGCAACAGCTGGCAGGGAAAATATGGACCAGCTGCAAGCAACCTGTCTGGCGTTACTCCTCTCGACGCAATCGCATCCAGTCGGCTTCTCCGTTCTCGAAGTCGCGGGCGGAACGGAGGATACGCCGAGTCTATCCTCACTACTGAGTGAGCGCGAGCAGCAGCTCCTCGCGTTGCATGATAAGCTCCTCAGCGTCACGTTGCAGCGTCGGACGCTGGAGGCGGAGTTGGCAGCGGCGCGGGCGGGAGGTACAGGTATATACCTATTCATCCTATTGTGCGACCCTTGTTTCTTTTTGGGCAATTGCCACTTGGGTGGGGTGAGAAGGGAAGGGGGGAAGGAGGGGCAGGATTACGTGATCGACGGGCTGATGATGGGTAGATGAAAACGAGCAGACTGGGCTTCTGGAGAAAGAGCTGGCGGAGGCTCAGGCGAATAGGCGGCTCAAGGAGGCCGCCATCGAGGCCACACTCATCACCAGTCCGCTGTTGAAGGCGATACATCCCGATGCTACTACGACTGCTCGGCAGAGGTATGCTTTTCCCTCCGGAAGTCGGATGAACTGACGAATGGCATGGTGGTTAACTTCCGTCTCAAGGGCCCTCTCACCATTGCTTGCGCGTCGCGACGCCTTGGCCGAGACTCACGCGCACATTTCGCATATGTTGATATGCACGCACGACTCCCTGGTGGGTGCGGAACGGGCGATCGTAGAAGCGCAACTGCGGAATAAGGAAATGGCAGATCGGCTACTGCTACTGTCGGCGCAGCGCGACGCCGAGAATGCCAACCTCCGAGGAGAAGATCACAGAGCTGCAGAGAAGGAGCTCAAGGACGCAAAGATGATGTGGGAGGTTACCAGGAATGTTGCCCAGGCTGTCATCGCTGCCAGTGGTGTCGATTGGGTGAGGGACAGAGAGCTCAGGGAACTGGTGCTTGCGTGTGGGGACGAGTGAATGGACATTCCTCATTGCATTCCGGGCATTTTTTCCGAGCCGTCTCCATTCCGCTTGCGCAGTTCTGATAGCTAAAGTACCTGTACGTACCCGGCGCATACCAACCATTTGTGATTCTTTCGAACCGGCATCACTTTTTTTTTTTTTTTTTTTTTTTTGGCGGCATCTGCATGCCGGTCAAAGTGCAAGTTCCAGTCGCAACTCGCATAGATATTCGAGGATTCCATAGTTCGTCTCACTCTTCAAACGAAAGATCATCCTTATCGTTGAGTGGTTTATACACAAACACACAGTAGCCGTATGGTTGTGGTGAGCATGTGGCGATCCCCATCCCATCTGGGGGGGGCCTTGTGTTGCCCGGTCGGCAACTTTCTCTACTTACCTTTACCCTACGCCCCCACTGGGGGGGGGGATCAATTTCGCGCCTATACGTAAGCCTGTTAAGACTAAGTACAGCGAACTCTGATCAACAGTGTGCCCCGGGGGCCGTTTAGCGCCATAGGCGCCGGCGCCAAAGTGAAACCTTATTTAGCCGCCGCGCCCGTCGAGTAGGTCACTCGAGCAGTGTACCTGGATACCGACGGACCGGGGCGGGCGGTGGCTATTTTGGCTGTGATCCGTCATCCGTCGGACTCCGTGACAGCCCCCGGCCTCGACGGACTTCGGGATTGACGCCGGTAAGTATGTAGAGCACGGAAATCTGGCTTGGAACAGTCCTGAATAATCCCCGTATCATGGTCCTGCCACCCTCCCGTCCTCGTGCTCGCCCTCACGTATGTACCTAGGTATGTAGGTATGTAGTGTACTCCACCCATAACACATCTCACAGCGTACGCCAGTGCAGTATGTACAGTGTGCCGCAGCGGCAGGGCAGGCAGCATCCGGTATCATCGCATCGTTACATCGTCTACCAAAAAAAAGAGGAGAAAACGCCCCCCTATGCCCATTGTCCAAAAAAGAAGTCCTCATCCAACGATGCAAGGGTACTTCGCAGCCGATCATAAATCCTTCACCTTCACCTCTACCCCTTCCTGGTCATCGTCATCGTCGCTCGAGTCTACAGCTGGTGATCTCCCAACCCCCCGCACCGGCGCCGGTGCCGGCTGACGGACTGCCGTGGCGCCCGAGTACACGAGCGACCGCACGACGTAGAGGAGACAGTCGTAGAGAACGTACAGCAGCCCCGGGAAGAGCAGGACCATTCCGATCGCGAACTTGAGCCTCCCCACGTCAGCGCATCCGTCCGTGGGAGATTCCGGGGGGTAGGGGTGTTGGGAGGGGGGAGGTCATACTGCGATGTGGACGGTCCACGATTCGAAGACTTGGAATGCGTGCAGCAGACGTGAGTAGATCTCGGCTGGGGACAGCGGTAGGAACGACATTCTTCTTCTACTCTTTGGTGGGGGGGAGGCGGGTGCGGACGGTCGTGTCTCGTGGGGTGTGAGGGGAATCGCGGGATGCGACCCCGAACTCCAGACACGAGTATGTATGACAGCGCTATGTATCTAAATAGTATGTATGGCAACTGCCGAGATCGGATTCGGCTTGTCTACAGGGTTGCGTCCGTTCGGTAACTTCGGCAACCGCTCTTTTTGAAACTATGTACATATATATATCTATGTACGGAAATGATGGGTTGGAAGCCGCGTTATTGGATTAGGTAAGTAGGTATTCGCCCATGGCCGGCCTGCACGGAGCGAGAGTGCGGGGTATGTACTCCAGACTCTACAATCTGTACTAAGTAAGTAACTATGTACATGTCTATGTATTGAGAAGAAACAGGACTAAAGATTGGTATCCTTGTAAGGCTGAAGGCAAAGTCATAACTAGGTCTCAACTTTTTCTACCCCACTCTCGCGCTTCAACGCATCAATCTTGAGTGTCAACTGGTTAACTACTGACGCAAAATCTAGAAATCTACGCAACGATATGTCTAATGTCTACGTTGCTATCATCGGTCTGTGCTTTCCCTACTCAGCGAATGGCTCTCGTAGCTGGCGTGGCGTGGTGCGTGGCTAACGTGATGATGACGGGACCGTCCGCACAGGTGCCGGTGGTGTCGGAAAAGCTTTCATCTCGCAACTGGCGGGCTACAGCGCACGGAACCCATCGGCATCGCTCGCCACGATCCTCATCTCGCGTTCGTCCAAGGCATTGGTCTCGCAGAATTACTCACCGTTGAACCTCGGCAAGTGGTCCGAGGAGCTTGCCTCTTCCGACACCTCCCCGCTCTCGTACCCCACTCAGACGCTTGAATTCCTCAAAGCGGCCCCTGGTCCCGTAATCCTCGTCGACAACACTTCCGACGAGTCCTTGGCTGCGTCGTACCCGCTTTTCCTCTCCAACGGAATCCACATCGTGACTCCGAACAAAAAGGGTTTCTCGAGCAACATTAGCCTGTGGAGGGATATCTACACGGCCGCTGCGAACGGGGGCAACCCCAAGGGCGGCTATGTCTTCCACGAGGCTACCGTTGGTGCTGGTCTGCCAGTGCTGAGCACCCTTAGGGAGCTCGTCGAGACTGGTGACCGCATCAAGAAGATCGAGGGGATTTTCTCCGGAACCATGAGCTTCCTCTTCAACAGCTTTGCGCCTCTGGACGGTAACAATGGCGGGAAGGGATTTGCCGCCTGTGTCAAGGAGGCACAGCAGCTTGGCTACACTGTTTGTCGCCCCGAACGAACGATTCACTTGGATCGGAGCGTTGACGGTTCGTGACAGGAGCCGGACCCCCGCGACGACCTCAATGGTCTCGATGTGGCCAGAAAGCTCACCATTCTTGCCCGTCTCTCCGGAATGGAGGTCGAGTCGCCAACTTCGTTTCCCATCCAGTCGCTCATCCCGAAACCTCTGGAGTCGGCCGGGAGCGCGGATGAGTTCCTTAGCGGCCTCGGAGGATTTGATGGCGATATGACAAAGATCAAGGAAGAGGCGGAGGCAGCGGGAGCTGTCGTACGATACGTCGGTAGCTTGAACGTCGGAACGAAGGAGGTGAAAGTGGGATTGGAGACGTAAGTGGTTTCCCTCTCTCCATCATAGCGTGCATCTTTGTCCCCCCCTTCGCCAAGGGTATCCTTGCTCGATTCGGGTGCGGATCTGATAAATGGGAAACAAATCTGATAAAATTTCTTCATATCTTAGCTTCGACAAAGGTAGTTCGATCGCTGGCCTGAAGGGCAGCGACAACATCATCAGCTTCTACACCGAGAGATACGGCAACAATCCCCTCATCGTCCAGGGGGCGGGGTAATTCTTCACCTGCATTTTCATTCTTTTTTTTTTGTTTCACTCCTGATCCTCTTTTGCTAATGGATTTGATTCCTTCAAAGTGCCGGCGCAGATGTCACAGCTATGGGTGTTCTGGGAGATTTGATCAAGGTGCTGCAAAGACTGAGATAGATTCCCGTGGGGTGTGTGGAAGCACGGGCAGCGGGTATGAACAGCTGTTTGCACCTGATCCCGATCCCCTTGGTATCTATCCAGATAGGTGATGGAGGGAAGCAGAGCGAGAAAAAAAAAAAGCGTGAACCTGCATAGGTGTCCAGTACATATCCATGCAGAAATGAAGGTGATATGTAGCTATGCAATAAGGTGAAAGTATGTCTGTGCATGCGAGCCTGTAGATTTTTATGATGTACGTGGTGAGTCCCCCACAGGTGCTTACCTCATCTAGACGGGGGATACGCTGCAGGAAGCAGTCGGATGGAATCGACGATGCACCACCTATTCGGGATCCTCGGGGCAATGGACGGCGCAAGTCGAATAACGAAGGGATTGAAGCCATATGTAGATACATACAATGCTGCGATACGCACGGCGGAAAGAAGCATCCACGGACCGTGGCGCCATCTCGTGGTGGACCGTGATGCCTGGAGGTTGTCTCACGCTAACGGAGTTGTCGCTTTCTGCTGTTCGACAAGCTCTTCCCCTTCCCCACCCCCCGTACCTGCTCTACTCTGTGTCCCATCTGCCGCTGGACATTTCCTGTTCAGCAGTCCGAGGCGGAACACCCCATCCAGTAAGAAGAGGAAGAGTACTTACATGCTACGTGCCTCTTGGAGGAGCAGCCCCGACGTTGCCAAGGCGATAAGATGCTCATTGCTGCACGCGTATGTACAGAGTATTTGTCTTAGCGTCGGGGAAGGCAAGGGCGAAGGTATGTAAACAATGCTAAGCGGACATCGCCCAGACTAAGCAACAACACTGTCTCCTGTTTCTCGCACTATTGACTTGCCATCGGCTCCCTTACGTGAACATACTCCCCGCGGGCAACGCGTTCGGGACAGAATACCGCAACAAAATCGCTGCAGGGAAAAAGAAGAACCCAAAGTTCACCAGCCTTCGGCAACGGCAACCAGCCCTCACCCAACCAAGGATCATCCGGACAAGGGCCCAGCATGATCGCGTTGACAGCTGTTTGTTGGTTGGGAGCAGCTCATCGATTCTGGGTTGTGCAAGCGGTTTTTGGGTGTCGTTGAGTACGACGCCTTCCCGAAATCGAAAGCCAATTTCCCACTAAATCCCAACCCACCGCGAACTTTCAACCCTCCCCCCAACCCATCCCCCAAACTTGCTTCCATAAAGTGCTCTTGCTGCCCCTCTCCCGTCCGCCTCTGGCCTGCTTCCTGCTAAATCTTGCCGCCACCCCGAATTAATTATTCCTCTTCCTTCTCCTCTCCTTCTTCCCCTTCTCCCTCTCTTCTCCTCCTAAGCTTTGTACCATCCGTTGTTGTTGATTGATCAATTCCCGACTCCTCGAGCTCTCACCACAACAACTCCCCCCCCTCTTCCAACCATGTCTGCCCGTCCTGAGAACATTGGCATCAAAGCCATCGAGATCTACTTCCCCAACCAGGTATGCAATGTCTTTGTGGTTGCCCAGGTGCCCTTTGGCCCTGCCTCCAAATTGCTCTTCTCACGAGATGACTATTTCCCTTTTGAATGAGTGGCTAACTAGTTTTCAGTGCGTCGAGCAATCCGAGCTCGAGAGGTTTGATGGTGTCTCCACCGGAAAGTACACCATTGGCCTTGGCCAGACCAAGATGGCCTTCTGTGATGACCGTGAGGGTACGCAGGGTTCACGCCGCCAGGGCGGGAGGCTGGCGGTCCCCAGTTGGATGATCTCGGAAGCTGATTGTGTTACCAGACATCTACTCAATGGCCTTGACCGTCACCCACTCTCTCATCGAGAAGTACAACATCGACACCGATTCGATCGGACGTCTCGAAGTCGGTACCGAGACCATCTTGGACAAGTCCAAGTCCGTCAAATCGGTCCTTATGAAGCTCTTTGGCAAGAACTCTAACATTGAGGGTGTCGACACCATCAATGCCTGCTACGGAGGAACCAACGCCCTCTTCAACGCCATCAACTGGGTCGAGTCCTCTGCCTGGGACGGCCGTGATGCTATCGTCGTTGCCGGTGACATTGCTCTCTACGACAAGGGTGCCGCACGACCAACTGGAGGAGCTGGTGCTGTTGCTATGCTCGTTGGACCGAATGCCCCGCTCGTCTTCGAGCCCGGCAAGAGGGGAAGCTACATGGCCCACGCCTATGACTTCTACAAGCCCGACTTGACTAGCGAGTACCCAGTTGTCGACGGTCATTTCTCCATCCGGTGCTACACCGAGGCCGTGGACGCGTGCTACAAGGCATACAACAAACGTGTTGCCACTCTCGCCTCCACCCAGGCTGCCAATAGTTCCAACGGAGTCAACGGAGTCAACGGAGTCAGCGGCGTATCTGCCGAGGGCCTTGACCGATTCGACTACTTGCTTTTCCACGCACCCACCTGCAAGCTCGTTGCCAAATCCTACGCCCGTATGCTCTACAACGATTACGTTGCCGCGCCCACTTCTGAGCAGTTCAGCACTGTTCCCGAGGAGATGCGTGATATCGACTACGAGGCCTCGCTCGCCGACCGCAACATTGAGAAGACTTTCGTCGGCCTATCCAAGAAGCGTTTCGTCGAACGTGTCCAGCCCAGCATTGAGGTCCCCACCAACTGCGGTAACATGTACACGGCCAGTGTTTACTCCGGTCTCTGCGCTCTCCTCAAGAATGTCGACTCCGACGCTCTCCAGGGTAAGAGAGTGGGCCTCTTCTCCTACGGAAGTGGTCTTGCCAGCTCTCTCTTCTCGATGACCATCAAGGGCTCCACCAAATATTTACAAGAGAAGCTGAACCTGGCCGCAAGACTTGCCGCGCGGAACATCGTCGCCCCTGAGGTCTATGACTCCGTAAGTTCGCATCGCATCGCCGACGCCACCCCCATTACACGTGCTAACCTATCCTTGCAGATGTGCGAGCTCCGTCACAACGCCCATGGAAAGAAGAGCTACACCCCCACCGGTTCGGTTGACGCTATTGTCAAGGGCACCTACTACCTTGTCAACATTGACGACAAGTTCCGAAGGGAATATGTACGAAAGGACTAAATATGTACTTCCTTTTTTCTCATACAGGTTTCTTGATGGGGTTTGGGGGGTTTATATTCATTTCTCTTAGTTCGATTTTAATAATTTTCTAAGGATTTGGGGAGCATGATACCACGCATAGAGGGGGAAAAGCTGCATAATATCTCTTTATGTTTCTCTGCATAATGGTTGTCGTGTTTCACTATTGTATACTTTATTTCCTTTTGGCTTAGGAAAGGCCTAGGGATGGGATGAGACAAGACGGAGTGCGTTTTAAGAGGTATGTATGAATGGGATAAGGAACCGAGAACCTTTCACGCAGCGAACGGATGTGGCTGTAACATTAATAACGCGAGGACTGTGGTCTCGCCTGTTTTTTTATTATTTTTAATTGGGCTTTTCTAGAGTAGGTTGGTGGTGCAGCTACCTACTCTAGAGCACATACCTCTGGTACCTTTTCTCCTTACGGATGTTGCGTAGTCCGGCCGTCTGGATCACGCAACACACAACACAGTTCTGTGGAGCTGCTCGAAGAAGTTAGCTATGTAGCTTGTCTGTTCCTGTGCCTGTCAAGCCGGGTAAGTTCGGAAACTGGCGTGGCAGAAAATAGTGCTGGGGCAGGCGGACGCACGTGGCAACGTGTTGACCACCATTGATGGAGCTTGGTTCTCCAGCTTCAAGAGCTCCATTGGTGCCGTGAGCTGGGAGGGGAGGGGATTTGATCTCATCGTAGCTACACCTAGCTATCGTTAGCTACACTCTGCTTCGTAACGTGGAGTGTGTGGCTTTTGCGGAGGACGTATCCAGATTGTCCCCTCGATGGCTGCGCCACCACCACCCTTCTGTTTTCGCTTAGTCATTAATCTCATGCGACCTATCTAGATCATGGCGAAAACCACCGCTATTAACCATGGCTCTCAAAGAGCGCAAGCAAATTGCAGGTCCGGTGATATCTGATGATTGCTCCTCACCTCAATCACAGCCATTCCCCCACACGTTACTTGCGGTATGGTGGAAGAGTAACATACGTACTCTATATACATACGTACTCTATATACATACGTACTCTATATACATACGTACATATCTGCCCATCAGCCCAAACAGGGGGTAGTTAGATACTATGATACGCCGCGCCGTCCCAGCGACCTCCTGAGAGATCACATCAACAGCTAGAAAAGTACCCGCCGCGTTCGCCCGCCCCCGCCCGCCACGCACATTCACACGCACACAAGCCCCAAACCGCATAAATTGTACTGTTCTGTACGAATGAGTAACCGGTGACGCGCCCCCCACTTCGCTCCTTCGACGATTATACATATCTTTTCAGCCGTGCCCCCCGTACATGCCTACGATAATATAGGCGCGTTCACAGACCCAGCCCCGAGAGCGACCGAGTAGCCGATGCCGCCCAAAAGCGAGAAGACGCCTGCGATGCTGGGTCAGAGCCTGCCGATCCCGACGTACGAGGAAGCGGTGGGGGGCCCGTCGTCGCGCAGCCCGAGCGAGTATGGAGGCGTCGAAGGCGAGACCAGTGAATCCGCGGGATTGCTACAGCAACCACAACAACTCCCCTCCCCGGCGGCTTCGGGCCCGTCGACGACACGGGCGGACGGGTACCGGGCGCCCACGGCCGAGAGCGTGCGTAGCTCGGTGGAATCGTCGTTCCTGGAGGAATTTGCGTCGCCGAGGTCGAGTGCCGAGAGTCTGGCGAGGGAGATGATACAGATGGAGGTGATGGACGGGGATGATGTCGAGCGCGGCGGGGTCAGAGGGGCGCTGAGGATGTCGTTTACGAAACGGTTCAGTTCCATCACATCAAAATGGTCGGTGCCAAATCCGTTCCGCGGGATGCGGTGTCGGTTGCCGGCTGTGCCATCGATGCCGTGCTGTGCCCGCCTATCTAGTCCTGTGTTGGCGCCGATGTATAGGTTGCTTGCGGTCGCGGTCTCGTTGTTTGTGGTTTACGTGCTGCTGGCGACGGATGTGTTCAGCTTACGGACGACGGGATCGGAATACTTGGGGCCATTCGATCCGGAGAGCGTGCGATCGTATGCGGAACGCGGTATCGAGAGGGACCGTATCAAACACTGGCTGGAATATATCAGTTCTTTCGACCACATGGCCGGAACGGAGGGGGACTACGTGCTGGCTAAGTATGTGCAGGGAGAGTTGTCGAGCTTTGGATTCAAGGCCGAGAGGATGCAGTACGATGTCTATCTAAACTACCCTAAGCCGGGTGGCCGCAAGGTGTGGATGGACGAGCCCAAATGGGAGGCGGAGCTGGAGGAACCGACGCTGAAGGATTCGCCGGAAAATACGCCGGTATTCCATGGACATTCGAAGTCGGGAACTGTCAAAGGGCCAGTTGTGTATGCGAACTACGGATCGAAGGCCGATTTTGCTCTGTTGCAGTCGCAGGGCATCTCCGTGAAGGGCGCGGTGGTGTTGTTGCGATACGGAGGAACGCAGAGTGACACTGCACGGAAGATATTGCACGCCGAGCGGCAAGGTGCGGTCGGAGCATTGCTGTTTACGGACCCGAAGACTGAGGGGTGGGATTGGCCGGAGAGCGCGGTGCAGCGGGGAAGTGTGAGTTTGAAGAACTTGGTCGTGGGCGATGTCTTGACTCCCGGATGGCCCAGCCTGCCGACGACTGAGCGGATATCAAAAGACCGCAGCCCGGGGCTGCTCAATATCCCGTCATTGCCGCTAGTATGTCCTGACCAGTTGCACTTGTGCGCGTTTTATGTATGTACCCGAGCTGACAATCGAATAGTCGTACAAAGACGCCCGGCCGCTCTTGCAAGCAATCAAGGGAAAGGGCCACAAGGTTCAGGAAGATTGGGTCGGTGGAATACCACAGGTGGACGAGTACTGGACTGGATCGGTGGATCAATCACCGACCGTTCATCTGCAGAACGAACAGGTCGAGAAGGACCGTCAGCCCATCTGGAATGTTCTCGGTGAGATTAAAGGAACCGATCCTCTTGAAGAGAAGGTCATCATAGGCAACCACCGGGATGCCTGGTGCTTTGGTGCCAGCAATCCGAACTCCGGGACGGCCATCATGCTCGAGGTTGCGAGAGTGCTCGGAAAGATGATGGAATTTGGCTGGAGACCACTCCGGACAATCGTCTTCGCCAATTGGGATGCTTCGCAGTACAATCTCATCGGCTCGACGTAAGTGCTCCCCTAGCGTTGGCGTTGATGTTCTGTTTGTTGACCGAAGTAGAGAGTTCGTCGAGGAGATCGGCGATGCCATTCGCGATAACGTGATAGCTTACATCAACCTCGATGCAGCCGTCACCGGTACTGATTTCACGGCCGCTGGATCGCCAGCCATGCGCTACGCGGTGAAGAAAGTGCTTGGTCGTGTGCCGGACCCGTTGTCCCAGAAGTTGCTCAACACCACATGGGATAGCCGGAAAATGTTGGGCCTCGCTGCCGGTGGTGACTACACTGCTTTCCAGCACCATGCAGGCATTTCGTCCCTCGATATCTCGTTTTCCGGCAGAGGGATTCCCTCGCACAGCTGCTACGACAATTTCGCTCGGGTGAAAAGCGTAGTCGACCCATCGTTTGCCTTTCATGAGGCGCTCGCAAAGATTTTGGCCCTTCTTGCTCTGGAAATGGCCGATCATCTGATCATCCCATTCGACATGATGGCGTACTCGTCCGTTCTCAAAGAACAGACCGAAAAACTGCATGACCTGGTCCAAGAGAAGCTCAAGGGTGCACCCCCGGGCTTAGATTTCGACCTGCAGCCGCTGGTTAAAGCTGTCGAAACCAGTCAAGGACATATCATCAAGTTCACGCAGATGAATGAGGGTTGGATGGCTCAGGACCTCGACGGCATGTACATTCAGACGGACGAGTGGGCGGTTGCTCAGCGACGCTCGAGGAGTATCCGCATGGGCAATTTTGATAAACACCTGTTAGATCTGCACATACCTGGAGGCCGAGCATCGGGTCGTGAGTGGTTCAGACATATGGTCATGGCCCCTGACGTGAGTAGTAATCTACTTCCTTATCAATCCCGTCATTGACTTCTCCAACCAGGCCGAGAATTCCAACGAAGTTTCATACTTCCCCAGTGTTCGTGACGCATTGAATACGGGCGACTGGGATAATGCACGGCAAGAGGTACAGAAGGTCGCAACCCTCATTTCCAGAGCATCAAGGAAGCTTTTGGATGAACTATCTAACTCACCCACTTGAGCCGTTCCCTTCCTTTCCGCCGAGTCTTTCTTTCTTTCTTGTACCTGTATCATCCATTTTTGGGCTTTAAGTGTTTGTTTTTTTTGTTTTTTATTGCATTAGCAGGAGCAATTGTTGGGTTTTTTTTTCTTTTCCCTTTTCTTTCTGTGGCTTATGGGATAATTTAGTTTTCAGTGTTGGTATGTAATACTTGCTTTCCCTCTCTTCTGCTCGCAGCGGTCTCTGGTAATATTATTTCTTCAGGACCGAATGACGGACTACGCAAACAGATATACCGGATTGGGATGGAATGGATCGTCCGGTATTGTAGATGGTTACTTGTATATATATATATTAAGGCTTAACTAGTTCGAGCTGGCACTTATCAAACGTCGACAGATTTTGTGTATCCGCAGCTTATCACTCCAGCAACCATAAAAAGTCTTACGATTCCGGCTCCACCTACAGTTACCTACCGGCCGGTACGTAGTAATAGAAAGGCATCGAGAGAGGTATCAGGCTTGGCGGAAGGTGTCTCACTTCCGAAGCACCTCACCTTTCTAGCAAACAAAAAGAACCACATACGCCTCTCTCCCCCCGCACTTCACGACCCCAAAACTATGGCGCACGAGGCCTCTTCCCCGGTCGGCTCCGAAGTCCAGGCGTACGCATGCTCTCTCCTCCCGCTCCGCACGCACGCGGATCCCCCCCCCCTCCTCGCCCCAAGTACCTACGGAGAGCATTGTAAAACTGACATACCAGCGCCACGTAGCCTGTTCACGCCCGTCAACGTGGTCCTCTTCTCGCTGTTCGTGTACCTCGTGTACACGCGCCTCCGTCCCGCGCCGGCGCCGTCGGTGCTCGCTGCGCCCGAGCCGATGGTGTTCAAGACGTTCACACCAAAGACACTGCGGCCGTTCAACGGCGTCGACGAGCCCCGCGTCATGCTCGGAGTCCAGGGGAAGGTTTTCGACGTCTCTGCGGGGATGAGCTTCTACGGCCCCAACGGCCCTTACAGTAACTTTGCCGGAAGGGATGCCAGTCGTGGTTTGGCGAAGAATAGCTTCGACGAGGATATGCTCACCGATATCGAGAAACCGCTGGATACGCTCGAGGATCTGACCGACGAGGAGAAGGGCTCCCTGAGGGAGTGGGCGGCACTTTTCGAGGGAAAATATCTGCTTGTGGGACGGCTGGTGAATGAGGGCGAGGAGTAGGATTTTTGTTTGCAAGGGGGTTTTAATGGGGATATCTGTGTTGTTATTTTTCTGTTTCATCAGGACTTCATGTCACTAAGATCTTCTGCTACTACCGTCATTGTTTGCGCTTCAGGATTGTGGATATCACAATATATTCTACTACATCCTATTCAACATCCCTTTAAGAAATCACCCACAATAACTAAATAAGAAAAAATTCAATTCCTATTCCCTCACCCTTACAAGCATCGCCAAAATGCCCCTCCCGACCCCCAATGAAAACGGAACGAAAACAAAACCGCTAAGTGAACAATTGGGTAATGAAAATGGATTGCAAGTTTGATCCGAGCCAGCCTGTCCTAAGGGAAATAAAAAAACCAACGCAGGAACAAGAGAAACCCGTGGAAGTCAAACAGAAGAGAGGAAAAACCAACCCAGGTGAAGGCCAATTACCGCTGCGCAGTGTTTTCCTGCGTAAAGGACCTGATACTTCCCGCGCGACTCCTGATACTGGCCGCAATCTTCTCGACTGGCGTACGCGGCGGCTCGAGGGTGGTGATGGTTTCATGAATCTCTTCAAGCGCCTCCGGACGACTTTGACTGCCACTGCTACTCCTACGAGAGTGTTCCGTCGTGATCTCCGAAAGCTTCTTTTTGGCCCCTGTGATTGCTCCCCTGGACCTGAGGGAGCCCTTTGCGTCGACATTTGCAGAAGCGACGGTACTAGCAGAGAGTCCGGGAGTGGACGGAGCACCGGATTTTTCCTCTGTGGCGTCGAGTAGATACCATCGCAATCCATCCGAGAGCTCGAATGGGTTCTCGTCGTCGATCGATTCCCCGCCGGAGGAGTGACCGCCGATGGAGGAGCGGTCGATACCATGTGGGAGATTGATGGAAGCGGTAGAACGGGAGAGGTCAACCACGCGCTCTTCGACTTTGCTGATGCGGGCGAGGAGCCAATCGCGGGAGGCGAGCTTGTGAGAGTCTTGCTCACGGAGGAAGAAGTGGGGCGCTCCAACGTTGAAGGCAGCCCAAGGGCGGGTTTTCTGATTTCTAGTCGGAAGGAAGAGGGCGAGATCGCCAGCCTTGAAGGATTTGAATGCGATCTTGTCACTGGCCTCGTCGCGTGCGCGGTAGTATTTCTCACGGTAGGCACGGCCCTGTTTCATGAGCTGTCGAGCATCTTGCTCTGCTTTCTTCACCCGGTTGATGATCGTCTCGCTGAAGGCGTCGAGGTCGAAAGCAACTATCGTTTTCAGATACTTGCTGTATTTCTCGGATTCCGTGTCACTATCAGGACTCTCCATCCAGTACAACAAGCCGATGTCTTCCGCAGCGGGAGCATTTTCCAGGCGTGGTGGGGTGATATTCTGTGTGGTGTCTCCTCCAGCAGATATGGTAGTGCTCTTTGTAAGCATAGTCGACTCACTGTTCGCGCTGTTGCGAGGTACTTTGAGTATTTGCACCGATTCCTCCCCACGCACCACTCTATAGCCAAGGGACTCGAGAAGTTGAATCGATCGGGCATTATGTGTGTACAGCCGCTGAGTGAGGTCTTTGGCTCTGAGTGTGCGTGAGTCGAAGCGGCTCTGCAGGAATTCCTTCTCTCCTCTCAGAACAGCCGAATTCGCCTTCTCCGCTTCAACACCCTCACCGAGTTCCTTGTTGCGAGCTACCATCTGTGATATTAAGGACTCAAGCAGATCCAGCATGGCGTTGGTGTCTTCTGGCGCATCTTCTGGCGAAAGATAACCATGAGCTCGTTTCATGACGTCCATCAACGATTCTCTGTCTGTGTCCAGGGAACTCCTGATATCCGCGAGCTCCTTCTCCAACCGAGCAACCTGCTCAGCCATCACCGCCTTTGACTTGTCGGATTCAGCCAGTGTAGCGGTAGCCTCTTCGGCCCTCCGCGATCCCTCCTCCGCACGCCGAGCTTGACTCTCTAGTTCCGCCTTCAGCTCATTGATTTCGGTATCTGCTCGCTCTTCCACCGTCTTCAGTTGTTCGACTAGTGAATTGTTCTTCTGGACTTCCCTCTCGATACCTTCCCGAAGATGCGACAACTCGCTGCCTACAAGTTCTAACTCGTGCTCCAAAGGTTTCACCTTCTCCTCCTCAATCCGATCTAGCTCCTCATAGGTACTGTCTAGTCTCTCCTTGAGCTCCTCGATCTCCGACGTCAGCGCCTTCCTCTCGATATTGTTTTGCTGCACAGTCGCTTCTAGGTTTGCAAATAGGTCCCTCTTTGTCTCGTCCGCTTGCATGATCTTCGCATTCATAACTGCCTTCTCGGATTCCGTATTCTCAGACGCCATCTTTTGAAACTCAGCAGCCCTCTCCTTCTCCGCCGCTAATTCAGCTACTAGTTCGGATATCCGTGCCTTGTAGGTTGCTTCTAACGTGTTGTCTAATGACAAGCGGTGCTGTGTCGTTGCTGGCCTGTTGGACGTCTGCTCGGGAGAGTGCGCCGGCGGTAAATTTGAAGGGAATGGCTGCGACAGCGCCGGGGTCGACGGACGCCCAGTCGGATTATTCGCCGGATATGTAGTTCCGCCTGCCGTCCTTCCCCGATGCAAAAGGTCCTCCAACTTTCGTATCCGAGATTCGTAGCCCTTAATTCTCTCGGATAGTTGTTCCTTGTCGGCCCGGAGAACCTTCACCTCGTCATCGTTCCGGCCGTTGAGAATTGACGAAGAGCCCATCATGCCAGCTTCATGGATGCTACCCATCTTGAATCCCTTCAGACGCTTGTTGATCCGCTTAGAAGGCTTGTCGATCTCTTGCAGCGCTTGCGTGAGATCCTTCACAGCAGCATCCAAGCCAACAGCTTTCAGAGAAGCAAGATAGGCCTCAACATCTTGCCGAGTGGCCTTTGGAAGCCCACCACTAGCATCGCCTCGGGTGTTGAGCTCCGCCCGTAATATCTGGGATTCTCCGAGTTCAAACGGCAGCAATAGCCCAGTACTCCGTTGCCACTTTCGCCGCCGCTTTTCCTCGTCCTCTTTGATTGAGGCTAACTCTTCGGCCAGTTTTTGGCCGTTGTGCTGGAACTTCTCTGACCACTCCCTCCGCCGGACACATTCGATGAGCAGCGATCCGTAGGTTACCGGCAGGCGTTCAACGAGTGACAAGAGCTGAAAGTGACCATCCTCTTCCTGATAGGCTGTATCTAGCTTGTTTATCTGAGGATTTACAGGCGCAGATATCGATTGTATGACAGCGATGTTCTGGAGGTGGTCGTGACATGTTATGCTCACGACGTTCTAAATCAAAGTCAGAATAGCACGACGAACAACAGCTTCGAACAAACCTTGCGCTCGCAAACAGAAACGAAAAGCCCCCCAAAATCAGCCGCCACCGCCGATAATCCCGGGAGATATTCGGTCGTGGACGCATAGGCGCGTTTCGAAGCAGCTGAAGCCGATTTTGGACCTTGCAGTGTCCTCGCATACTCATTATCCGTCCGGATCTTGTTGACGAGTAGACTGGCTTCCTCGCTAAGTCCACTAAGCTGCTCTTCCACATTCAAGGGGGCCTTGTTTGCCGACTGTTGGATCGCCGTCTTGAGGTTGGAAGTCCTAGAGCAGATATCCTCGATGTTGTTCCCTAACTCGCAGATCTCCCTCTCGAACCGCTGTGCCAGAATGCCCGCCGTCGCAGCCGCAGTTTGCACCTCCTTGATATCAAAGTAGTCGGACAAGTGATTGACTTTCCGAGGAGTCTTCCCATCCATGCCATACTTCTTGAATTCCTCATGCACCGGTATCCTGAGTAGCTGCCTCACCGTCGGCTCCCATCCATTCAGTGTCTTCTCCCGATCATCCATCACATCCTCCGCCCACTCCCGTAGCTTCGTCAGAGAATTCCCCAGTCCAACCGAATGCGTCTCTAGATTTGAAAACGCAATCGTGACGGACCGCTGAATATTCTTCGTCTCCGCATCGATCTCGCGTATCCGTTGCGTTAGTCTCTCGGTGTGCACGAGGACAGATTCCGCCCACGCCTTGCGCTTCTTGAATAGTAGTCGCCACGAGGACATGTCGGTTTCCGATTCGAGGTCATCGGGAAATGGTGTGATGCCTGGTAGCTTCGGGATGGGTTCGCTGACGGGTTTGGAGTTGAGCTCGAGCTGCTTTCGGTCGTATACAAATATCTCCCTCTGCAGTGAATCAGCATCGTCTTCATCGAAGTGACGATAATGGCTGGCGGCGGCGGAGGTACCTCGTTCGACAGCCCACTTGCCCGCACGTTCGTCCCCCGCGAAGTCATAAGGATCTGACATGACGTCGGCAAACGTGTTTTCTGTTCGATCCATTTGCGGAGTTCGTCGACGCTGTCCGCTTATTAGCAACTTCCGTCACCATCCACATCCCCCCAAGCCACCCGCCCCACAGAAAAACGTACGAAGCAAAACTATTTCCATCAGCTTGCAGGACACCTCCTAGGTGGGCGGTATATATCGACAACGACATCCAGTTGTGTTGGGTTTTTTTTTCCGCACACGGCTCGAGGAAAATTAATAATCGGAGAGGATGAACGCTGAGATAGCGGAGGGCGGAGGTCGCGCGCGTCCCGACCACACACACAGCACACACGCGCACACGCACAGAGGGAGTTCTTCGTAACTTTGTCCTTCTGTCCTTTTTTCCTGGCTGCGTATAGTCCCTGGGTGTTGGGGCGTTTGATGATGGAAAGACAAAAAAGTTAGTGGGTTCGTGGGAAGCCGTGCTATAGAGAGCTCAGTGGAGGCAGCTGTTGAGTAAATGTCGTTCAATACCGCCGCCGCCGCCGCTAGCATGGGCCAGCAAGTATCTATGTATAGATATACACATCATATCTATTCCCTAGTTACGGCGACAGCACGTGCGGAAACTTGGCAAAGGAAGTATGTAGTTATCTGCTCTACATACTCGCCCCAGTCTCGCGCAACACCCAAGCCGATTTCGCACCTTGTAACATGAGGCCAAAGCTCGAGTTGCCACACAAGGACCGCGGCCTATCGATGGTTCGACAATGTAGTACGTCGCTCACGCGGACAATCCGCCTTCAACTCCCTCAGCATCCAATGAAACGATCACACCGTACCCTGCCCAGCCGGCCATGATCTTGAAAAGGCACATGGATCATAGATACTACGCATAAGTATGTGCCCGGCCTGCAGCCCTGGACTAGTGATAACGATGCTGCGAACAGGGCACACGGGTACTGCTTTCGAGTATCTATCTAAGGGAATTCCCACATCCTGCCAGCTCAGCATCGCGGGAACGAGAGGCGATGTGGATCATGAATTGTAAGGCATAAAGCAAGGGTGAAAGCACGGTTCCGCCTCTTCGAGCATACGTGACGTGACTAGGAGGAAGTGAAGAGGCGTGAGGATCGTCGTGTTGTGTATCTTCCACATATCTGCAATCGTGGGTTTCTGTAGCTCCACTCGGAGATACGCCTCCTCCCCGCCTGAGCACTCCCGCACGCGGGGCCATCATCTAGTGTAGATACAGGTGGTACCTAGTCTCGTGCCAGGGTCAGAATATATGTAAAGCCAGGACACGCTCTAGATACGTGAATACGGCGGCTCCACAATACGGTATAGTATAAAGACTGCTCTCCATTGTAGCGGAGTATGGAGTTATGGCTGGTGTGGTTCGGTTCGGTGGCAAGATCACAGCACGCGAAGGGAAGCAGGTTCGTCGCGTAAGCTCCTTCTCCAGGGGTTCAAGGCAGTATTATGTACTTGACTCCCTCGCTAAAGGAATTACGAGCATGACGAAAGCTATCGACAATCATATCCTTTCTTCAGTCTCACGTCAACGACCTGAGCACCAATGAAAAGAAGTCATGCATATCTCCCAAGAGAACTAATAGGCCAAAAATTCCCTCACGCCGCCGAAGCAGGTGAGGAGCGGTCAAGGTTATAGTTTTCAACCAGCAATAACAAGCTCTCGGATTAAATCCTCACTGAGACTCGTCTGCCCGAGCACTAGGATGGTGAGAGAAGAGGGGTGTGGGGGAGGAGGGCATTATATATTGACCGGAAGGCCGGGTAACCAGACTATTTTGGCCGCTGCTGGGGTTTAGGGCTCAGGGTTGGTCTTCGGACTCCGAAGCGAGATTATGACCCCGAATGAGGAATCACGAAGCTTGACTTCAATTGGTCACGACTATTTTAACCCACTTGGGCACGGTCACTTTGTCCGCAGTATTTTTACAAAATCACCACATCATTTCAAGTTCACATGCACGCATCCAGCACAAACGCCCTTTGTAATCGTACAGTCTGTTTATCAGATCATAATGCAACTCCGTCCCCAACGCTTCTGTACGTGAAACGGAAGAAATTCGTATCAACAAAGAAAAGTATGTCTAGAAAATGCAAGGCAACAGCAGTCCCAAACTCCCCGAGCCCCCAAAGCCATGCAAGACAAGATGTCCCCGGTCGACGCAGACTCCGAAACTATAGTGACTGTGGATGTCTATCTGTGCTCACGACCATCGTGGTGATCTGGGAGATTCTGGTGGTGGTAGTGACTATGCGGTCCCTGCTGGTGCATGAGATGTGTCACACTCTCAGATTCGCTTCGACTATCGGTGTGGGACCAGTCGAATGGACTCTCTGGACGGTGGAAGCTCTGTTGTGAGAAGTTTCCTGCCGGGAAACCTCCCGTCAATCCCGGGGATCGAGGTGGTGGTGGTCCCGTCACAGGAAAGTACTCAGCGCCTCGATATCCTAGGGGGCCGGTGGCACCCAGTACCGGAGAACCAGGACGGGACGACGCCGGAGAGCCTAGGCCTGGCGGGGGCGTCATCATCCCCATCATGTCTTCGTTCCCATATATCACACCGCCTCCATGCTCTTCACCAAATTCTGCGCGATCCTTGAAATTGGCGAAGTCCATATCCTCCTCTTGAACAATCTCGAATCCTGCTGTCGGAGCCTTCTTTCCGATAACGCCGCGTTGCATCGATTGCATACCGATTCCTCCATGGCCATCTTCTTGCTCCGCCGCTTTATGTCCAAAGATTTCTGCCATCAAGTGCTCCGCATTGCCGTGAACCATCGGCCTCATGAGTTTCCTGTGGATAGCAGGATGGCTGTATCTCATATCAAGTCTGTCCTTGCGGTTGACAATGCTAGAAGCGAGTATGCTGTCGCGCTCAGAAGGCCGGGTATAGAATCGAGTGTCCGCATCGAAGGTGCGGTGGCAATATACCTTGAAGAAGATCAAGATGAACAGGTTCGGTAGAACGGACGAAGCTGTTTGTCCGTCGTATCTCGACCAGACGACGAGGGAAACAACACAGTTAAAAAAGCCAGTCGCAAAAAGGAGCCGGTTGAAGATAAATCTCCAGAACGTTCCGCCACTCTCAACCTTGGTCACAAAGATGTACATCAAGGAGTACTTCTTCAGAAAGTTGTCAACCAGGAAATAAAGGAATGCAACCGGAAGCACCAGTGGCTGAATAGTGGCGAAACACAGGGCAATTGTGACATAAAATAGGAACTACCGGCCGTCAGCGATCATGAACTTAAATTTCAGACATCCAAGCATTACGTAATTATAGTAGGTGGCGAATTCAAACGTCGGGGGTGCCGTCCATTCAATCTTCTGTCTAGGCGTGGGAGACAAGAAACGTATCGTAAAACTCTTTCCGACCAGCGAGAATAACTGCGCCAAATCAAGCAACGCTCCCATGTTCCTCTGTAACAGATAGGTGATCCAGAAAACGGAGATGTCGAAAATTGCGATGGCCGTCTTATCCCCGAAGTGCAGTTGTTTGATGGAGTCCCAGTTGACACCATCCTTTTGCGAGATGTTTATGAATTCCGAAACGGTGGTCCATAGTGTCTGCACCCAGTTTCAATGTGTGGGTCGCTGAATTGAGGGAAATCCTACTTACACCAAACAACGTGAACATTATAAAGTTGTTGATGATGAAAAAAACGTAAAGCATGTGTGTGACATGTCTCTCTCGCGATGATTTGGTGATGTCCCTACGATCGTCAATAGGCTGAAACTAACACGTATATCCAGGATCGTATTTACCCTTGCCACGCACACAGTCTCCTCATAGCGACCGGAAGCAGCAGATAAATGATCGAGGTAACAGTCGGTGCCAGGAAACCCTGGACAACTGCGTAAAACTCTGCATCACGGATCAGGTAGTAGCTGAAACTCGGCCAGATCAGGGTGATGTTGTTGAGATTGGACAGAAACACGGCAATGAGCGCGTTAGGGATTACGAAAAGGACCGAAAGGAGAAAGAACAAGACATTGCCCACGAATCCGTTCCACCTTCGCGTTGCCTTCGACTTGGTCAGGTTGGCCCAGATAATGTCTTCTGGCTTCGTTGCCAACTGGATTGACGTTCCTTTGGGGTGTTTTCCTCTAACGGCCTTGGCCGTGATATGGGCGCGAGCCATCGAGGGATAGCTAACGAAGCCATAGGATGTAGCATTCCTCTTATCTACACCTCCTCGTGAGATCGCAACCTGTCTCTCCAAAGCTTCAATCCTGTGCTTGTAATACTCGATAGTATCCACCCGTGTGTTTTTGTCCATCGATTTATCGTGCTTATCCGGCTTGCACGTCGGCCTTGTCGGTGGAAGACGCTCAGGATTCTTCAGGTATTTAGAGAGTGCTTTCTCCAGTTTCTTGGTGGCACGTTCATGCTCCTCCATCAGGGATGGCAGCTCCCTGACGTTCCTTCCGATCGAGTACTTCTCCGTACCTTCAGTCGGCACAGGCAGACTGGTGATGAGTTTGTTGAGGCCCGCATCGGAGCGGTACGAGCTCGGAAGATGCCAGATCTATACAGTCAGCGGAGTCCAAGTGTGCCATGGACAAGAAGCCCACCATTAAAGTCCTGGAATACAGAGAGTCCGCATACTCTTGGCTTTCGAAGTAAGTTCTCTTGAGGGCAACCACTTCCTGAATCTCCAATCAGCACCGTCCATCTGAAGACACCATCACAGTTCACTCACACGGTAGTTTCGCCAGAGCACCCAGCAAATGAGCAGAGTGAAAACATATGACATGACCACATGTGTCCACATACACCTTCCCCATGTGAAAGTGGGAGTCATAAGGACGTACCAGCTCTGTTCCAAGTTCCAATTGATCGACTGGAAGTGCGCACTCTTCAGGTTGCAGCTTATGGAACGCCGTTAGCGTTTTAAATGTATCGATGTGGAGGAGCGCCCAACCTAACGTTCACTGGAATCATGATAACACATCCCAATATGCTCAGATAGAAAAATAACGTCCTGCAGAGTCTCATGAACCTATTCCACCCGTCAGCGCCTCTGCCGTTCACTCTCCACGCCCCCGGACCACCGAACCTCAGGAAAATCGTCGCATCCATGCCGATCTTATCCATCAAATCCGCTTCATGACATTTGATCAACGGCTGCGTCCACGAAAAGTAGCCTTTGTCGATCGCTGGCGGAGCGCGCTTCTCATCTGCGTATCGCAGTTTTGGTGCGTATACTAGAGAGTTGTAGGGCCGTAGTACACAGAAGGCTGCTAGCACCAGCAGTGATATTCCGAGGGAGGATCCCAACGATGCCAGGAATGCATGGGTCGTGAATTGTTGTTTGAATGGCGATTGCATTAGGTCGACAAATTTATCGAGCGCCGCGTCCCGGGGTCGTATTAACGACCATCCGGCCGTGATCTGGCACGACGCCTCTCCCATCGCGCCTTGCTGTGAATCCGAACCGAAAATGTACGTATGTAGCCTGGGATCCGTGGCACAGCGACGCTATGATCGTATTTGAACCAACGTGTAGGTTTTTTGGGTGTCTGGAGGGATGGGAGAGATCTATGAAATCTCGGGAGTCAAGTCAGGGGTTGGTACGAGGCGTTCGAAGGCGCAGCCAAAAACACACTTGGAGTTGTGGGAAGCTGTCGTCCGATATGTCGAAAGGGAAAGCGGCGGGGTCTCGTCTCCGGGAGAGTTGAGGACGAAGGGAGGAGGCAGTGGCGGACAGCAGGCCGAAAAATAGTGGACAGTAACGAGTGATGTTTTGGAGCATAGATGATCACCAGACAAGTTTGTGGGAGGTTGCAGCAGGGAGCGCGGGAACGAGCGGATGGTGATCGAGATGGCGAGAAGCGGTTCAAGCATTGCCCTATCAACTCAATGCACTCAGATGCTCCACACAGCTTTCGCTAGGTAGATCACTTGCCCTGCCGGTGTCTATGTACAGTAGTTATGTAGTTGATTTCCCTTATCCTGCCCGACTTCCCTGTCAGGCTCTAAAATTGCTCCGAGCCCGCTACATAGACCCCAGCACTCTACATACATACAGAAAAACTCGATCGCGAAGTGCCTGCTCTCAGCGCCGCGTGGCCCACCATCAACACCGCCCCGGCGCCGAGTTCTCGTCGAGATTGGGTTATTTCTGTGTACTGAGCATTCCAGGAAGTGGTCGACGTCCGGGCTTGGCGGTGACGGCTTTGTCTTACCTCGTGTCTGTTCCTGACGGCAGCCCATGCAAGGGTCGTCAGGTCTTTCAACTTCAGCCGTCATCATTGAGAGAGGATGTTCTATGCATATTCCGATTCAACGAAGGCAGGAAGGCAGCACGCTCATGTCAAGACGATCCCCTCCCATAATACCACCTGACGAACTTAGTCTTCGGAAGCATTCTATAGCAATTGGCGTAGGGCTGGGTTTCGGCGGGTATAGATATCGATGGGAGAACTCTTGTGGATTGCGAGGGGTGGATACGGTGTCTGTTTATCGTCAGGTCAACATTCACTCTTTCCGGCACGAAGTCGCTAACATATGCTTCACCGCCGGCTTTAGAGCTTGCATAGGTAGTTGTCTACATGGCCTGAGCTTTGTTCTACATAGATAGCTATCCATGATTCGCGGGCAGTCTGCTCAACTCCATGATCCCTCTCGAGGCTTATCGGGAAAAAAGACAAGTGCTACCAAGAATTTATCAGTTCGGCTCGTTCATGTTCGTCGCTGTAATCCCCCACGCGCGCAATTCTGCGGTCACCGAATTTCTAGGTAGTGCTTGGCCGGGCTTCGGGGTCGGCTGGGCTCGAGTGAGATGCATTAAGTTGCGTGTCTTGGAATATTGGAAGTTGTTGACGTGTGGTGTTACGACAACGTCGCACAACAACTCGTCAGCCAATTCTGGCACCGCCTCCCTCTGAGGCATCATTCCCCCACACAGCTGTACCTTCTACAAATTCCCTTCACGAAAGCCTACCTTCGTCTCTCGTTTCTGTTCCTTCTTAGCGACGACAACTACTTCTTTACCAACAATACGACCCGGTTATCCATCCATCTTCGCCGTTATCGCCGTCCCCTTTTCGCCGGCCATGTCTTCCACCTCCGCTGGTCCACCTCTCCACTACTCGGTCTCTACTACACCGTCCCAATTCAGCACTGAACCTTTCAAAACGGCTCTCCGCCCCCGCAGGCCAAAGACGGACGACGCATTAAAGCGCGAGCGCCTCGTGCTCCCTCACCTCCCGCGTACTTCAGCCCCACAGGGTCCCATCTATGCCTTCCTCTGGACACAAGTTCACAAATTCGTGCTCTTTGTGATCCACGCTCTCTTCGGTATACATCTCCTGCTCCGCTGGGTCTACAACTTCGTCGTCGGGCATGTTTTTGCAGTCCTCTACTATCATCACCGCACACCGCAGCTAATCGCCAAGGACGTCGCGGAGCTGCGCGAGCGTGGGAAATTCCCAAAGCACCTGTCTGTCGTGCTCGACTATGAAAGAAACGATTTGGACAAGCTTATCGATGAGGTGTCGGAGATCGCATGTTGGTGCGCGAGCGCGGGAATCCCAAGGCTCAGCGTTTACGAAAGGACAGGTGCGAGAGAACACATGGACGCCCACTGACCCAGGCGCTTGACTAACACCCACCGTCATCTGGCAGGTATCTTGAAATCCCACATCCCGCGCTCGCACCGCGCCATATCCAAGCAGCTTTTCTCGTACTTCGGGCAGGGGAGGCCCACCCTCCGGGTTCACGCCCCGCACCCTCGTGCATTCGGCGGCGACGATACCAGCCGTGACGATGGCTCTGAGAAAACTAGGCTGGAAGTGGTGTTTATCTCTGAGGAGGATGGCCGCGAGAGCCTGGTCGACCTTACCAAGACCCTGTGCGATATGGCGCAGCGCGGGAAATTGTCGAGTGAGGACGTGAGTGTCGAGTTGATTGATGCAGAGGTTAAAGGTACTAAATCTCAACAAACACGCCGGGGGACCAAATAAGGTGCTAACGTGCGATAGAAAACTGCATGGGCGAGCCTGATCTACTCCTGCTGTTCTCATCGAGTATCACACTGAAGGGCTATCCACCATGGCAGCTGCGTCTGACCGAGATCTAGTAAATTACCCCTCCTCTCCCCGTCCGACATATTTGCTCCCCCAGCATATCTAATACTCCATTCTCTCAGCAATGTGACCGATAATGAAGGCGTCGGTTACCAGGTGTTTCTCCGAGCCCTGTATTGTTTCGCAAGGACCGAAATGCGCTTTGGCCGGTAAAACGGACTCCCTTCGCGCCGGACAAATATGTACTTCTCATTCATTACTCGGGCGTCAGAGGAGCATGCGGTTGCCACTTTTTCTCGGCATGCGGAATTGCAATTTTTCCTTTTTGTTTCTCCCTTTACCCTTGCTCTGCTACGTTAGTTCTTGCTTCATTTTTTTGGTTTTTGATTTGGGCACATGCATGTGCGAGTGACAAGATAGTCTGGCTACCATTTAGAGGCGGTGGGGATGGAATAGGGAATTTGAATAGATTTACATCATCGATTCATCGTGAGCGGTAAGCTGCTAATAATATTCTATCGCTCGTTACGTACACACATGAACGCTCCACTCAATCCGTTCTTCCTCACATGCCTGCCATCGTCCTTTCTCAGCTCAATCCTCAAACCACCCCACCTCAAACCTCCATCCCTTTCGAAAATCGTGGCATCCCGTTTCCTACCCCCTTGAAATGACGAATTACAAAAAAAAAAAAAAAAAAAAAAAGTTCACCCCGTTTACACAGATGTAATGAAAAAAGTCACGTCCGGTCAAGTAAAGACAAACACAACACAAATCCCTTCCCAGCCCATCCACGAACCAGACAAACCAAATCCACCCAGACAAAATATCATAACACAAGACAAGACTAGACGAAACCAACAGTATAAAGCTACACCAACGAAAAAAAAAACGAGAAAAAAAACGAGAAAAACACGCCCCCTTGCAATGATGGGAGGCAAACAGTAGAAGAAAAGAAGTAAAGTGGGTGGCAGTCGAAACCAGAACATCGACAATCGCACAAGAAAAACAAAGTGGTTACAGAAAAATAGCCGGGACAGCATACTGCCAAGTAAAAGCGGTTCGCAAGAAATGGCTTTTGGATCAAGCCTAATAGAAAGCGCGCCTGGTTCTCTTCCGAACGGTGCTCGCCGGGGTTGTGAGGCCAGTCTCGGTGATGCCCCTCTTTACGCCTCGTGTCTTCGGCGACGGAGCCGGTACCTCATCGCTTACGAATCCACCCTTCGTCGTGGAAGATTGGCGCCAAGCGTCATCTTCTCCATCGTCGAATAACGCCTTGCTGCTGGATAGCCTCTTCTTGGAGGAGGAAGCAGAAGCAGCAGAAGCGGCGGCAGCAGCGGCGATTCTGGCCTTGAAACTCGAGATCTTGGTGGTGGTCGGCATTTCGTCCTCGCTCTCGGGTGTCATGCGGGATACGGAAAGGCGACCGCCAGCTTTCCTGGTCTTGACGATGATGCTCGATGTTTGTGACTGCGGCACGTCATCGATGTCGGTTTCCGCCTCCTCATCGACTTCGTCCACTTCTTCTGCGGCGGTGCTGAGCATGAGCCCGCTCTTTGCCTTGGGCGAGGGCTTAGGAGCGGAAGGGAAAAGAACCCTCGGTTGGACCTGAGTAGGGTTCAACCCCCGGCCCTCTTCGTCCACATCTTCGGAAGCAGCACGGTCCTCGGCATCCGGGAGTTTGCTGAAGCTCTTAAAAACTCTCTTTCCACGGCTGTCATCGGACGATTAGATTAAACTCAAGTGTGGGAAAGGTTTAGACCCACAATATATATACCATGCCATCGCTCCTCTCGCCTGCATTGCCCAAGCGATTCCTAGACCTATCAGCTCTTTGCTGCCTAGTCTTTTTCGCAGATCTCGTCTCATCTCCGGGTTGAGTGATGAAGGGATTCTCGGGGCCCGCATCGAAGGTCGGTCTCCTCTCGACGGAATCGGTGAATATTTCGATGCCTGTCTCCCGCTCTCCATCCACTACAATTGTGCCAGCAATCGACTTGCGACGAGGAGTGCTCGTTGTCGCGATAGAAGTGGAAGTGGCGCGAGACTTCCGGACACCGAACAACCCTCCCTTAGATGCGGATGCACTTTTAGAGGAGGTTTCTTCTGTGGGAGGGAATAAAGCCTGCGCCGAACTAGCGACCTGCTCCGGCGCAAGCTTCCTCTTCCTAGACGGCGTCTTGCTCGGAGTAGGCAGACCCACGCCACCAGCGTTCCGCAGCGTCGGTCTGGTGTAGGCTTGGTCTATGCTTTTCCCTTCCTCCTTTCCCTCCCCCTCGTCATCCAGGACAAACACCGCCTTTCCCTTCCCCTTTCCCTTCGCCGATCCCTTGTCCTTCCCTTTTCCCGAATCACGGTCCTCGTCCAACACGAACGTCGCCCTCTTGGTAGTCGTCCTCCTCTTTATCTGCTTCGGCGAGGGCGATGCTGCGAGGGGCGAAGACGGCGGAGGTGACAAGGTTCCAATAGTCACCGTCGGCGACCCCTTGAGATCCTTCAGACGAAGCGACCGGCGGGGTGAGTATTCTTCAAAATTCGGGGCAAGTCGCGGCGCCGTCGGTGTAACCGGGCGAGCAGTCCGTGTCCGTCTCGGAGGTGTGTTCATGGTTGTCGATACTGAATACTAAAGTCGAGTGCGAATCTTTTCTAAGCTTCCTTCGCGACGATGTTTGAACTAGGGAACAGGCGACGATAGAGATGGTACTTCGGCAGCGAATAGTCAATAGTTGTAGTTGTATGAATTTTATGTATTATTGTGGCAATGGTGGTTGCGATATGGTCTTGGTGGTTGTTGTGGGATGGTGATTGACAGATTGATTGAGTGAGCGATGAGAAAGAAAGTGAGGAGGTTGGGTTTGGGGGTCGGATTTTTGGGGGAGAAGAGAGCAACGACAACGGGGGGCACCCCCAGCGACGGTTGCCCTGTGCAACGGGGTAATACACCCCAGTCACTTTGTTTTCTTTTGTCGCTCAATCTGGAAGGCAGGACGGGAATCCAGGCTACTCCGGAAATATAGAGTCGAGAATTATAGTATACGGAGAATCTAAGGATTCTTTAGGACTAAGGGAATATTTCCATGACATCCCGTGTGCTCAGACCCCCTATACCGGATTTTGTTGTTGGTTCTTTCCGTGAAAGATCGGAGGTGATGGGGAGACATAACATCAACGACGCCCAAACAACAACAACAGAGCGGATAGTAGCACGTATGTACTTGCACATATAGAGTGAGAGTGTAAGTACACGCATGCACAAAAAAGACAAGGGCAAGTCCCTGAGAGCAGAAAGCCTCCGCACCCCCGCACCACGTCCCTCGCTGCCTACTCTACATACAGGTAGACCAGATCCGACAAGCAAAGGACCCGGTCCGCCAAGACCCTAAAGTAGCCAGCTACAGACAGACAAGCAGCAGCAAGAAGCTAGACGCAAACACGTCAACTACAGTGATAACGATACCACTTTGAATTCATCACCACCGACATCGTCCACCCCCGCACACGAGAGATGGCAGACCAAGATGAACAACCGCACCGATCACGCGCTTTCGATGCGCCGCTTGCCGAAACCGACTCCTTGCGAGACGATGCTCTGCGCGCTGAGTTGCGCGGCGTCCAGCAGGTCAACGGTGTAGTCGAGAGCGTCTTGTCTTCACTAGGGAGGGCAAAAGATAACATGGAGGTTCGTTCTTTAGGCTTTCCCCAGGTAATCCCCCACATAGCTGACTACACGTGCGCCGCAGACCGTATCTTCCACCGTCGAAAACGCAAACAACCTCTTGAACCTCTGGGTAAAGATCTTGAGTCAGACGGAACACACCCAGCGGCTGCTTCAATCTAGGCATTGGGAAGGTGCGAGCAAGGAATTGGAGAATATCGAGGCCGAAACGCTCGCAAAGCAGCAGGAAGCACAGCGGCGCGCGACAGAGGCGAGGGAGCGGGCTGCAGCCAGAGAGAGAGAGGCTGCCGCTGCCGAGGCAAGACGGTTGGCTGCCGAGAAGAAGCCAACTGGTAGGGGTGGGGCGAGGAGGGGTGCTGCGGGGACAGGCTCGGGGCGCGGTGCTGCGAGCTCGAGGACGGGCACTGGTTCGTACACATCGAGTAGCTCTTCTTCCACGAGAGGACTGCCGGCTCCGCGGTTGACCAGTAGGGGCAGTGGTATCGGACGAGGAATGTCTGGGGCTACGAGGGGCGCACGCGGCGGTAGAGGCGTCGCAAGCTAAGACGGTGTTTTGAAGATTTTGGGCGGTTATGGGATTGCCGTTCCGGGTTGTAACACGGTATGGCCATGGGCGGGCGTGGTTGATGCCCACGTTTTCGTGTACTTGCTGCCCGCCAGTGAGGTTCCCTCGCACTGAGTCGCCCGTTTTTCGCCTCTACTGGCAGAGGATTTGATGGTTAATTTGCACCGCCAAATGCCACTGGAACCCTTTCATCGTCCGAACGCAGCGAAGCACCCAATCCAATGAAGTTTCACGTCGCAGCATATCTACGTCCTACTTACCAGAAAACCGAATGCTACCCCATTAATCGCTCAGCCACGCGTTGTATCAGACCGCAGGTCAACATCGAATCCCCGAGTGAGGTCATGTCAAAAATCTCCCTCTAAGGAACTCCAACATATGTAGTAGATTAGAAAATGTGCATCTTGACCATTACCTGGAGATTTAAAATGCGCTCTTCTGCCAGGCTCGCCGTGATCTTAAGGTCTCCAGGTGCGGGCAACAGGTAAAAAAAAAGAGAGATTAGAAAATCATCGGTGAAACTCACGGCCCTCCCACGTGGTCGTGCCCTCGTTGCCCAACCTCAAACAAAAGTAGCTCGTGGGACCTGGGGAAGCTCGTGGCGCGGCCCACGAATCCAATTTCGCTAAGCCTTGCTCCCGATCGATCCTGGAAAAGAGGGGGCTCTGCATAGCTGCAGATCATCCGCGGCGTTGAGCCAAATCTATCTCTCGGTCATATCATACAGTACGCACGTCACCCTGCCCAGCCAGCTGCACGACACAAACGTCCACCTTCTCGCTTCGTTTTCCGCCCATATCCCCCCACCAAAGGCAGCAACCAGCAGAATGACTTCCACAGGAGTTCTCCATACCTACGTCCGCCCTCCTCCTCCTCCCCTCCTCCTCACGATTGCGATGGTCAGTGCTGACGGAAAAATAAATCCACAGGCACCGAGATTGGTTGCCTTCGAGCACCTACCGTCCGATGACAAGAAATCCAGCCACAAGCTCCTTTTCGTCGGTGGCCTAGGTGACGGCCTCTTCACCGTCCCGTTTATCCCGCACCTCCTCGGTCTCGACGGATGGGGCGTCATAGAAGTTCTCACTTCGTCGTCATATATAGGGTGGGGAATTGGAAGTGTTAAAAGGTATGATCTAACTACATGGCTACGCGGAGTGGAGGGAGGTAGGGACTGATGATTTGTGATATAGGGATGCAGCGGAGATTGCGAAAGCGGTCGAGTATTTTAGAAAATCTTTTCCGCAGTCGAAGATTGTGCTTATGGGGCACTCTACTGGTTCGCCCGTTCCTCATTCCTTAATGGGGAAGAATGATAAGACTGATGGATGGGATGGGATGGGTACTTGACAGGCTCGCAGGATACTTTCCAGTACCTCCTCAACGTCGCCTCCGGTTCTGCGCCACGTCTTGACGGGGTTATCCTACAGGCCTCTGGTATTTCCACCCCTCGTGCTCTTCTAGCCAACCCCGGCGCCATGGGCTGACCGACTGGATGTAGTGAGCGACCGCGAGGTGATAGTCATGCTTGCTAGCAAGACGCAGTACTTGACGTCGATAAACTTCAGTGAATCGTGGATCAAAGATGGTCGCGGCAAGGAGATAATCCCTGCTGAGATGCGACCAGGATTTCAGGGCACGCCTGTGTGCGCTGAACGATGGTACATACATACATCGCCCGCCCCGTCCGCGTAGACATATTTGTGAGCCTGTGCTAATACCGTCATGACGAAGGTACTCTCTTGCAGCTCCACTAGACGACGAAGGCAACCCGCAAGGCGACGAAGACTTCTTTTCCTCCGACCTTAACAACAGTACGTTGAAGGAAACGTTCGGCAAGCTACCCACTGACACGCCAATCATGATGTTGTACAGCGAGAAGGACCAGTGTGTCCCCGAGTTTGTGGATAAGGTAGCGCTACTGGGACGGTGGAAGGCAGCCAGTGAGGCGGCCGGTGGGAAGTTGGAGGGTGTCATTGTAGAGGGTGCTACGCATAATCTGGGAGATGTGTCGAAGGAGGTCATGGAAGCGTTTGTGGAGAAGGTGCACGCGTTTCTAAAGAGTCTGGCAGAGAAAGGAAAGGAGATTGAATGATCCATTCACCCTCCTTGCAAGATACTTGGGTGTAATGGTGGTGGTGGATGTCGTATGTAATTTTAGATGTGCCCATCTAATCCGTTTCGTACCGCTAGGTATCAGACCTCCAGACAGATCAACTGGTCTAGCGTACACTCTATCTACACCTAGTCCAGCGAGACCTGCTGCGTGATGACAACAGCCCTGATAACCGGCTGCACCGCGCCCTTCAGCTTGATCTGGAACCTGTGCTCTCCCAGCGCCTTGACTTTATCCACACCCTCCTCCTGGTCCAAGAACGTGATCATATCGTGGGTGATGGCGACTCTCGATGCCTCCTCGCCGCTCGCGGCAGCAATCGCGCGAACCGCCGAACAGATATCCGCAGTTGATATCGAGCCGTGGATGGTGGTGTCGTTCAGCGACACCGTTGGCCGAGAGAATTGGAGTGTTGTGGGGAGGAATGTTTCGATCAATGAGACTGTATGGGCCGGCTTTATCACCAAATCAACAATCAGCCTCTCCCATATACATATACCACCAGGGAGAGGGAGGGAATACCCTAAGCCGGTTCAGTTCGACCTTGGACAAAACCTCCGGCTCTGCAACAGGAACGAACGCGGTATCTAGCTGCGGCGATAGCTCCTCTGCGGAGATGTTCTTGAGTGCGGCCGCAGTCATGTACTCGGCAAACCCGCGCTGGTAGAGGTTGTTCCTCATTCTTCCGGGGGCTACGGAGACAATCGCACCTGTGTGTGCGCGATTGCTTGAGCTGACTGACGACCAGCAATGAGATCGGAAGGTTGGCTACCTTTCCGCCCGACATTGGGGAGATCCTCCAGCAGTCGGACGGTGATTCCTTTCTTGGCAGTTTTGGTCTTGGTGCGGATCTGTTGGCTGCTGACACCGCTGACGCCACTGAGACGTTGCAGACACGCCCTGCAGGCCGGGGCTCGGAGGAATGACATCGTTTGCTCTGGAGGAGGCGGCGGCGGCGGAGGTTGCTCAGCAGTGGTGAGATTAAGTGAATGCGGAATCTTTGGTGGTGAGGTTTGATCCTATTGGCTGGTCTTGGCGGGGATGTCCATCAGCCGAAAGCACCTAAACAATTCAAGTGTGAAGAGTAAGTAGTCACGAAGTCTTTCGATTTCGAGTTTCTCGTTATGCATGCGACGGTATCTAGTTAGGTATGTACATTTAACAACGTGTGAATGCCTCTTTGTCTGCCTTTCTCTACGAATATGTATCTTCAGCCACGGCCGCGGCGATGTAATACGCGGCCAGGCTATCTAACTACCGGTTTACTCTAAACCCACATGGCATGCACGACGCAACTGTTCCCGCTGGCTGGCTGTCGTCCCTTCCCCTCCACGCCCCACTTGACGCGTAAATGTAGCAACATACCAAAAGAAGGGATGGTTCTTACATAGTCTGACTGGAGCCGTAACTGCCCGGCTTTTCTATAGATACCTCGTCTCAGGGACGTCCCAGCTTCTTCCACACCAGCCGCGCTGTGTCATTAATCGCGATTGCTCCAGTGTTCATTCAAACAACCAGCCAAGAACTGCTCTAGTTCAGTAGGCCCCCCCCACCACCTCTCCATAATGCCGCCGCCGCCGGCAAACCACGCAACTCTCGCCTACGCCGCCACAGCCTCTCTCGCTGCCGTCACTCTCGTCTACGTTTTTGGTCCTACGTGGTTCATTGATACGACTGCGGAGGGGTCCTCTAAGACTCGGCGCAAGGGCGTGGTCGGGCTCGAGAATCCGGCTAACGACTGTTTTGTAGGTTGCTATTGCGCATTTTAGTCCGGAAGCACAAAAACTAATGGTGGCTGTTTTTCTTCCCCGCCAGATCAACTCGATATTACAGGCCCTCGCGGGATTGGAAGATCTACGAACGTATCTGAGCCAGCGCACCACGGCGGCGAAGCAGCGCGGGGAGAACTATGAGAATGAATTGATGGTCGACCGAAAGCCGTTTTTGACGGCGGCGTTGAAGGACATCCTTGATAGTAGGCGGCTCAACTTGCCTAGTAGACGAAACGTCTAGCTGACAGTAAGTGTCATAGGTCTGAACGAAAGGCCGATATATAGGAAGAAGACTATCTCGAATCGTCCATTTCTCATTACGCTGGAGAGAGTGTTTATGAGACGAATCTCCAGGGCGCAGCAGGATGCGCATGAATTCTTGCAAGTCGTCGCCGAGACACTGGCAGAGGAACACCATCGACTGAGGAAGCTCGAGAGTCAACGGCATTCGAAGGTGGTGGTGGGCAGGCACTCACTTCGGGAAGCTATCGAGTCGGGTGAAGCGGTGGTGATCATCAACGGCCCAGAGCCGGAGAAGGAGGAAGGACAAGGAAACGGGGAGGCAGAGTTTGTGGGAATGCCGCTGGAGGGGAGACTGGTGTCCGAGATCGAATGTCAGACATGTGGCTTCAAGCCCAGTCCGACCATCTCCTCGTTTGTGGTTCTCACTCTTCCTGTCCCTCAGAAGGTGTGTTACACTTCTCATGCGACGTTGGATGGAGTTGAGAATAATGACGATGGGGCCGCTGTTGCAGAGCTCTGCTACCCTTACCGAGTGCATCGAGGGCACCCTCTCCGTCGAATATATCGACGATTTCGCCTGCGCTGGTTGTAAAGTTAAGCACAAGATCACCACACTGACCCGGAAACTGGAGACATCTCCGGCCAGGTCCGATATTGAGGCCACGATATCGAGGTTGGAAAATGCACTAACATCCGATCCTGAGTCGATCCCGGAAGATATCGACCTTCCCCAGGTTCCCAAATCCCGCATCTCCAAACGCACTCGGATCCAGGACTACCCGGACATCATCGCGCTGCACCTCTCCCGCTCGATCTACGACACCTACTCGTCCCGCAAAAACGGCGCGAAAGTATCTTTCGAAGAAACACTCCAGATGGGCGGCATCGTGGATCGAAGGATCTACCGGCTCCTGTGCATGGTCACCCATAAGGGGGGACACGATAGCGGCCATTACGAGTGTTTCCGACGGCAGATCGTCGCTCGACCGCCGTTCTCGGTCCCAACTCCGAGTTCGTCTGTTCCGCCCACTCCGGTGGTTTCCACTTCATCGACCGCATCCTCCGTACAGCTCGACAGTCCCGGACCATCTCGGCCGCTGTCGCGCGATACACTGCTGTCCCCGAGCAGCACTGCGAGATCGTCGTTGGCGTACGACGGAGGAAATAAGCCCACGCCGCCGGCGTCGATCTACCAGACCGGGGGTCTGTGCGCGGAGCTGTCAAGACCCGCCACGCCTACGCCCTCGGAAGCTGAGAGGCGGAAGAATCCGGTGAAGAAGTTGAAGCGGAAACGCGGGAATGACAGATGGTGGCGTATCAGCGATGACAAGATCAAGGAGGCAAGGACGGGTGATGTTCTGGGAATGCAAAGGGAGGTGTACTTACTTTTCTACCAGAGAGATCGGAGTGAGTCGACATGATTATCAGTGTGTTCGTGTGTATAAGTCTATCCTACGGTCTGTTGTATTGGTCGGTCACACTTGGATGTTCTCTCTTCGCATAGATGATGTTACAGTCTGCATGCTTGCTGTATAGAAACATCCGGTTTCGAACTTTCATTTCATTGCTCCGATATTCGTTCACCCACAGGGCAAGACGGTGAAGACCATGACAGCAGTACAGAAGCAAACTCCCAAAAAGGTTGTCCTTCCCTACTCGTCAATACGTTAGCCACCCGAACCATCCATCATCTCTCGGATATCAATAGTGCTTACCCGTGACTTACACCGCAGCCTTCGACCTCGTCCTCGCCGCGGGAGTGTCATGGAAGATAGCCGGTTTGGAATTTTCCACCTTCTTCACCTTTGGGGTTACCCTTCCAGCCTTCTTTTTCGGCTGTGAAGCCTTCCCTTTCTTTTCCTTCTCCTCACTCGATTCCTCGTCGTCAGTGTCGAGCTTCGGTTTCTTGGCCCCCTTTCCGGTCTCCCCCTCTGCATCCTCCTGCTCGCCCGCTACCGCCTCTCCGTCCTCCTCCATGGCGTCATCCCGATCCCGTTTCCAACTCGCCGACTTGCCGCTCACTTCCTTCTCTCTTTCCTCTTCTTCCTTCTCCTCTTTCTTTTTCTCATCACGTCTCTCCTTCTCCTTCTCCTTCATCTCCACGTCTTCGCCAGCACTCTCCTTCGTAAGCACACTGGCTCTCTTGACGACATCATTCCCCTCGCGGGCAACATGCACCGCCGGATTGTCCTCATCCGCGTTCTTTCGGACCTTCTTACTAGCCGTTTCAATCTCGATCTAGCCAGACGATTTGACTTCCTCCACGACACCGCTGGGTTTGCCAGAGCCCCACTTCCAGGAAACTTCGGCAGGGTGTCAGCGGAGATATTGGGGGAGGAGGGTGGAAGTGGAGGACTGTACGCACCGGTGTCGCCTTCTTTGATACCTTTATCCGCCATTGTTCTTGTTCTTCATAGAATGTGTAGGTTGGTCGTTTAGAGATGTGACCGGGTTGTGCTGGGTACTTAAGGTTCTGTCAAGGAGGTGTTGGATGTGGAAAAGTGTATGGGATAAAAGGGGTGGAGTCATCGCTGCTTTTATCTTCTGTGACGAACCACGGCTTACATAGGCAATTCATCTGTCGTGCAACACCGGTGATCCCTCTGGGCCTGGGTGATCCGAACTGGTGATCTGCATTCTTTCTGGTTGGGATGGTTGATGGCTTTGCTGGGGTGGGACAGGAAAGTTGGCAGCTGTGTGGGTGCAGTGGGGCCTGGCAGAGCGGCACGGTGTTGGGAGGAATGGATAATGGGGATATTGGGGTATTTTAACGGTGCTTTACGATTTGCTGCTGGATTACACTTTGGCAGTAGCGGGTAGTTACCGGTATTCCGAGTCAATTTATCTCCCCATTGCTGCATCCGAGCCGCTATGTTGATGCCCAACTTCTCCATTGGCAGCACGTCGTCGCTGTGATGTCATATATGTAACGTGCCTAATTCTAGCTCCAACCTAGGGAGGTGCTGCCACACCAATACATAGTCCCTGTGGCGAATTTTTCTTTTTTACTCAGAAAACAGGCCCACTCAATTTGTTTTTCGCAGTTCGCTCCGCGAGATCACTCGAATGAAGGAAGAATGGCTTTGTTGCGTTATATCACTCGTTTATACGCGCATTCAATTGATATCTCCCGTCCACGGGTTGAGCGGCTACGGTTCTCGGATCGGTTCGGGGGGGCACGGCCGATACCTGCCCAGGTCTCTCAAGCGGGAGATTTCGGAGAGGAAACTGGCTGAAGCCCGACGCTAGGCTACGGGCCGGGCGACCAGCAAGAAAATGCAAGCTGCCGAGCAAGCGGCGGTCGGACGGGACGGTGGCCGGTAGCTCAAGACGCTCGCCTCAAGGTTCTACCAGCTGAAGACGGATCACTGCCTCACCGGCCAGTACCTGAAGTGGATGGGGAACCAGCCCACAGCCAAGTGCCAGTACCCGTACAGGACACTGACGCGGGAGCACGTCTTCAAAAACTGCCCTCACCCGAAGGCCCAGCAGAAGATTCTGTGGGCGAAGGTTCGGAAGGAGACCGGGAGGGGGAAGGACTGATTCAAAGATCCGGGACCTCCTCGCCGATGCAAGGTGTTCTGGACTTCCTCTCTACCACGGAGGTGGGGAGGCTGGTCCTAGCCCCAGCTAAGAAAACGAAACGTCGGAGTAGGAACTCCAGGAGCGGAGAAAAAGAGAAAAGGAGTTGGAGGTCTGGGGGCGGCTTTCCTTTGTCTTTCCTTGTCTTTCCTTTGTCTCTCCTTTTTCTTTCCTTTGTAATTTCCTTGGTGCGCCCTTCTACTTTTGGGCGGCCCTGGGCGGAAGCGACCTACAACGTGCCATCTGCGGACTGATCGAGGTTGGGTCGGACGGTGGACGGTGTGTATATCGCCATGATTTGATAGGTAGGTCGCACGTGATTAATGACTAAATACATCATACCGAAAAAGTAAATCTCTCTCTCTCGCTGTTTATCTTGAGTAGTAACTAATCGATACTGCAGCAAACCTAATACAGTATTTGCAGGCTATTTTTTTATTGGCGCCGTCGGGATACGGTATGATTCTGCTGGGTCGGTGTGGTATGTACTAGTGGCTCTTCGTTAGGAGATCCTCGAGTGGTCCTCCCGGCGGAACCTCGACTCTTCCATCTGTCTTCTCTCTAAGATCTCCCTCAACCATTTTGCGCACCTGACGGCGTGGCCCATGGAACTTGGTGGATTATGGTGGGCCACGGGCCATTTTTTGCGCTTGCTAACTGTGGGCGGTAGTGAACTGTCAATCCTCTACGCGATCGAATACCTCCGGTCAAGATCGATTGCAGGAAGTCGCATCAATAGTGGATCCAATTCTACAACATGGGGAAACATCTGGTTGCCCTAGCGTCAAGACAGCCACGGGCTACACGAGGGGCAATTGGGTATCAGTTCATCCCCGGTACATATTTCAGGGCCATCAATTGGGGGTGGTGGGACCGTCCACCGTGACGGTACGGACACGGAATATCACCCGTATTATATGCCGGAAGCAACAGCAACAATAGCCCATCCTGCGAGCAATGTGCCTGGTGGCCCTGAGAAGACCCAAAAATTGCTCTCTTGGAGAAGTTAACCTTAGACCCGAGAACATAATTCTGGGTATATGAAAAATTGAGCAGTCTTGGGTAGACTTAAACTCCCCGAGACATAACTAGGATGAGGTTTGTGTGGTTGTCCTTGCTTCATACTTACCAACATGCCTCTCTCGAAAGTCTTGGAATGACTTGAGATTTACTAAGGGTCATGAGGATGAGATGCTGCGTCGAGCTGGATTAAGGGTTTTGTTCTTGTCCAGAGGCAGATGGTAAACTACCCTCGCCTTAGAATCCTTTATCGCCATGATCGATCTATATAGGTCGCATGCGATTAGTGAATAAAAATAAATAAAGAGAAATGTGCCTGGAACTTTTGTCTAAAGAAGCCAAAGAAATCGTCCGCTACCCCGCCGGCGTTATGATTGTCAGATGTCGAGCTGCGATTCCACCATACTGTACCTATTATCGGAGCACCATAGACGAGGGGATGGTTATCTTATATTATCTTATATTTGCTGCCGGATCCAGGTATTCACTAAGTAGATACTAGTACAGACACAATCGGAAAGCTAGATATCAAGAACTCAATGCGGTGCTGGGGGGTAATGGTACATGAAAGCCCAGCCGTATATCCTCTAGAATACTAGATGTGCACTCCCGCCACCCGCACATAGGCAAGGCGAAAGTGGTCTGATGATGACGAAACAGAAGCAAATCATCTCCCCAATTGGTCCGGCGCTAGCCGCATCATCCATAAGATGGATCATCATTTGGAAAGTGTCCAGCACTCTCCCTCGGTTTTTTGCCCGCAACTTACAGCAGCTCCCGAGTTTCCCCCCCAAGCTCGTTGGAGACTCATTTGCAACGACTGGCTTAAGAAATAAAATATAAAGGGCTTTCAGACCTCTACGCCCAACAACTCATCATAGATCTCTCTAAATCTCCCGGCCCTAGGCGGGTGATCTGGACGAGTGAAACGAATTTAACATTGCGACAGCTGAAGACTTTCAAACATGTTGACACGAGTAGACATCGGCGCTAGACGCGCTAAAAAATCCAGGATAGATACAGAAGATATGGCGAATTGATGGTGACCGGGGAGTCCATTTGAAGCAGAGTCCGATGACTGACCAACCAGGTGATCAGTTGAGTGGCACCATCGGTACCCACCACTCTACGCGCTTTGCCCCGCCATCACCGACATAGAAGACAAGAGACCCAACCAAACTCACGATGAACCCGACGCACGCGCCACGCATCTCGGCCTCGGCCGCGGTCCTCAAGAAGATCTCGTCGGTGTTGCACCCACCGCTGCCGCTGACATCGCGACAATCCGCCAACCTCCTACGGGCGGTCCAAGACTCGTTCCGGCAGCAACTGACGTCGTCATCTTCCGCCGACACGACCACGGATGCGCACCTCGGCAGCGTCCTAAAGATGGCACCGTTCGTACCCACGGCCGACGACGCGAGGTGCATGCGCGAGCAGCGCATAAAGCGGTACCTCGTCGACCCCATCGCCGTCTTCGAAGAGCATGTAACCCTCGGCACCGCCAACATCGAGCTCGCGAGGAGCTGCTTGGCGAGATATAACGATATGGCAGAGCGGCAGACAGAAGACGGTGGCATCAGGGTTTTGAAGGGATTGATGCAGGCGGGTACGTTCAGGGATCCAAAGGAGTCACTGGACGATGTGCCGCTGAGTCACCCGCTCATAATCGCGCTGGTGAGGGAAGGGAAGGCGGGTATGCTCGTGAAGTGGATCTTGGAAAGGAATGTGAAGGACGGGATTGCGACGCAGCTTGTGAGGCAGATGGCGAGGCAGGTGGGGTTGGAGAGGGCTACGCAGGTGTTCCTCGAGCTCTACGAGGGGGTGACGGAGCCGCAGCAACTGGGGACCGTCGGAAGGGAGTTATGTAGAGACGCCCACATCAATGGACGGCTGCCGCAACCGCTGATGGAGCGGCTACTGGTTACCGCCGAGAAGTGGGCTCTCAATAGAGCCGAGCATGTGATGATACTCCTGCGTTTCGGCGCAGACGTCCAGCCAGGCCTCAAATTCTTTTCTACGATCGATGCGAAGCCCCCGCAGTGGTGGAACGAGCTTACCGAGAAGCGCCGCCAGAGGTATGCGCGCATAGGCATCGAGCTGGCACAGAAGTGTCTCGCACAGGAGGACTTGCGAGCAGCCCAGGCGATTGCCAAGATCGTTTCGAGGAGGTTTCCAGAGCAGCTCGGGGTGTCTTCGTCGCAACGACTTCAGCAGCGGCAGAGTGAGACCGTCGACAGTCTTCTGCCGGGAGGGGAGGTCGCGGAACATCTTGATGTCTTCCGTGAGATGTTCCAGGAAGCTACCAACCGAGAGAAACGGATGGTGGCGGGGGGACTGCTGTAATCCTGCAGGTTGTAAGGCTGTGGGAATCGTGTCTTTTTTCACCTATGTACATATGTACTTATTTGTTCTTGGATTCTTCCTTTTTTGGCGTTCGTGGCATTTTTTTCCCGCTATGTAGATGTCGGATTCCGCATATCTTAAAGAAGTATGCGCTTCCTTTTCTCCGGGCAACTCTCCGTCCACATTCTTCTGTGCTACCGGTGACGTTCAACCACATGGTGATGTTTTCTTTGTTTGTTGGGTCGTACATAAGATAGTTTGTTTCTTTTCTTTTTTCTTCTTTGCCCTTCTTGGACGAGGCTTTATCCGATCATCATGTGATGAGTTGTACCAGCGAATGATGGTTTGGGGCCGATGGCGTAGGCTGATCATACCAGATCTCGTGACGACCTGGCAGATGATCATGATATGTTTCCGTTCGGTCTTGTTGGCCATCCGCAGCTCACGACATAGCTGGCGTCTTCTACTGGACAGCTGTTCTTTGCTGGCACTGGCAACTGGCAGCTGAGCACTGGCGCTGTGAGCGCGCGATGGGGTTATATCCTGCAGCAGGCCAGGCCAGACGAACAACACATCCCCCCGACCTAATCCGACCGACCACTGTATTTTTTTTCTTTCTTTCTTTTGACCGAGAAGCGTTACATACGTTACTTGAGGTGTGACGAGCGGGCACGGGCGGGCATTGGTGGATAGAAGCTTGGTTTAATAAATTGCGGGGGAGGCAAATCTACTCCGCCTCATACGGGGCTCCATGTTCCATGCACGGTGATTAGGAGATTCATCATTTCAAGCCTGTTTCGATCGGGTTTACTCCATGCGGAATGCCTACCGTACTCCACCTTTACCTATATCTACATATTCCACTGTTGTTTGCTGTGGCTATGGCATCGAGGCAAGTTGGTAAGTTAGGTAGTACCTTCCTCAGGTCATGTAGCCTGCTGCCCGCCTGCCCGCCTGCCCGCCGGATCATATATTGCCCACAATCATGCGTCTTCAGGGGAGCACATATTTCTCGTCTCCGTGAAAATGAGGATATGTTTCGTCGCCTGCCGAGAAGTGCACCACTCACAGCAGCCACAGGGCTCCACTCGTACGGCTGGGTAGGAAGCTGGAGAAAGAACAGAATGTACATTAGAGCACTTGGGTGGTGCAGGTGAATAAGTCTTTGAGAAGCCTTTTTTTGGTTTATTCATTTTTTGAGAGGCACCTAAGTATGTAGGTACATGCTGGATAACTAAAGGAAGCGAGTAGATATGTGGGTAGATGGCTGATACCCTCATTCTCGCGATCCTTTTTTATGTAATCCGTCCTTGAATTGGGTTCAACCGACAATTCAAGCATCATTCCCTCGGCTCTCTCATCCGTGTCTTCACAGTTTCTCGTCCCATATGGACGTACCAACGTACGTTGTGTTGTGCTGGCTTGGCTGATGTTTTGCTGTTCTCGTGTCCCGCCTTCTTGCGCTTGCTCACTCTCTTTGCTCCGTTCCCCCCCCCCCTTCATACCTACAACATCCCATCCCTCGCATTTTCGATACCGCCCACCCCTAACCAACACTTCTAAACAGCAACCCACAACCTTAACTCACGGCGCACCCCCCATCTCAACGCTACTATCGCTACGCCATCCATCGTCGCCTCCATTCCGTCTCCCAGTCTTCTTTCTTCCCTTTCTTTTCTTTCCGCCCGTTCCACCATCCCCAACCCAACCCGCCACCCCATCAACCAACCACCCCTCCCTCCTACCTCAACTACAACACCATCACACACCCCATAATCTCCTCGATACACATGTCCCAAGTACAAACACGTCCGAGTCTATCGGCGACTTCACCTCGAGGACGGGGTTCGTCTCGAGGCGGCCGCGGCGGAAACTCGTTCACATCCCGAGGTGGCTCCCGTGGAGCTGCCCGTAATAGCAACAACTCCAACGGTGACTCGTTCGACAACGAAGATCCAATTGAAGATCAAGGCGAATTTGGAGCTCTTAAGAAGAAATATCCGACACAGTTGGCGCAGCTGAGGGAGTTGTTCCCGGCTCTTTCCTCGCAGGATATCCTTTTGGAATTGAAGGAAAGCAACGGAAACTTAGATATCACTGCCGACAAGCTCACCGAGGGTACAGTCCCTTTCTACAAGCTCCTTGTCTTAATTTATCCAACCCTCCGCCCCCTCCTCCTCCTCCTCCTCCTCCTCCTCCTCCCACCTCCCTTGAACACCATCTCACTGAATATGTTTCGTTTCTGTTTGCTTGCTTGCTGGACTCAATCCTATTTGATTTCCATTGAAGCCCTGCTTTACTACGCTTTCCTGCATCCCCAACTCGTCGTAGAACATCTATCTGACATCGTCATCTTGCTCCGCGATAGGTTCTGCAGCCCAGTGGGAGGTCAAGAAGAAGAGCCAAGGTCGCTCCCGATCCAAGGCCCAGCAAGAGCCGGTAGCTACCTCAACGCAGCACGACTCGTTTCACTCCTCGCGGGGTGCTCGCGGCGGAAGGGCTTCCTTCGACGGCTCTCGTCCGGGCCGCAGCCGTGGCGGACCCGAGGCTCGTGGTGGACGTGGTGGACGCGGACGCGGCGGACCTAGCAACGGCGTTTTCCGTCAGCAACCCAGGGCTTCTGGCTCCTCCGATGCTGCTACCTCCGCCTCCGAGGGTGGCGAAGCTTTGCAGACACAGACCGATGCAAACGGCGATAAGAAGGAAGATGGATGGGATGTTGCCGCCGGCGCCCCGGTCGCCGCCCCGAAGCCTAAGCTGTGGGCTAGTCTCCTCAGGCCACCGGTCCCCCCTCCTGCACCCAGGTCAGTGCCTCAGAAGGTAGCTCCCCCTCCCCAGCTAGCCCCTGAGAAGGCAACCACTCCTCCCAAGGAGCCGGAACCCATCGTCGAACCCGCTGTTGAAGCACCCGTCGAAGAACCCGTCGAGGAACCCGAAGCTACCGCTTCAGAAACACCCGTCGAAGAACCAGCTGCTGTGGAAGGGCCCAAGGCGGAGCCTGAACTTGAGGTCCCCGAGGCGTTGCCTGTAGAGGCGGAAGAGCCTCCTCAAGAGCTCACCGAGGACAATGTCGAGAAGCTCGAAAATGCTGCTCCACCCCCTCCCACGGAGACCCAGGCCAGCACTGTCGCTACTTCCATCGCTCCCGACAGCACTCCTACCACCACCACTCCGAAGGCGCAGGCCGCCACGCCTGTCCTTTCCAACAAATACCCCGCCCCCAAGGGTACGCCCAGACACCCTCCCCGTCGCGCCCTCGATCAGCAGGAAGGTGTGGTGATGCCCGGAAACCATGGCGAAATGGCCCGCACGGCTCTTCAGTTCGGCAGCATGGGTCTCAACGGAGATCTCGACGACGAGGACGAGGTCGAGACACCCGAACCCGTCGCGCAGCCCCCACGGCAGCCTTCCCCGATCACACAGCCAGTCGCGACTGTCCCGCCCGCCGTTCCGGTGCAATTGCCTACTCCTCAACCCCCCGTCGCCGCTGTCGAGATCATTCCTACTCCAAGACAGGCGCCAGGCCTTCCCAGCCAGCCCCACATTGTCCCCCAGGCTAGCCCTCAGATTCCCCTGGGTCCTAGCATGACCCAACCTCAGATCCATCCTCAATTGGCCGCTCAATACAATCGCTATGCTGAACAACAACAACAGCAGCAGCAGCAGCAGCAACCCCAAGCTAAGTCATTCGATTCGTTCCAACACATGCAGCAGCAATCTGTTCCCCAGCAACAGCCGCCGACACAGTCTCAGGCCCAGCACTCACAGAATCAGCCCCAGAGCTATGCCCAGTACATGCAGCCTCAACAACAACCTTCTCACCTCGGTATTGGTGCCTCTTCGGCACAGGAGCAGCAATACCACTACTACACGGATCGGTCGCAGCCTCCAGGATTCGGCCTCTACGGTAACTCTAGCTACATGCAGGCCCAGGCTCATGCGCAGCAGGAAGCCGGTGCTTCCCAACAACGGGCGTCCAGTGGTTTGGGTGGAGCTGTAGAGTCGTCAGCTCAAACGCCAACCTCTGCTCCTGGTCAGGTTCAGCAACCGAACTCGCGGTACGGGGGTCCTGCAGGTGATCAGGGTAGCGGCCACGCCACTCCCAGTCCCGCCCCGGTTCAGGCTTCGCAGCACCAGCAGAACATGGGACAATATCCTATGCAGCAACCATTCCACCCCTACTACAATCAGTACATGCACCAGGTAAGCTTCATCCGTCCGCGTTGTATGCTCTTGCTAAGATGAGTGGAGAATTTCTATTCGCAGCCCACTCCCTTTGCTAAAAACATGTATGGGTACCCGCAATACATGCCTTCCCAGCAATACCCGGATCACACATCGTCGCCCGCTGGACTCGGTGGATTCTCGTCACCTGCCCAGGGACGTGACTCGATGGCTGGTATCGCGGATTACAGCCGGATGAACACGAGTGCCGCCCAGCAGTCGCTGCCCCAGCATTCTACCGCGGGCGGCTATGGCAATGGCATTCCCAATTTCCTTGGATCACGAGGTCTTCCCCAAGACCAGCAGTCGCTCGGCGGCTCGACTGTCGGACAGCAGCAGGGTGGCCAACCGCAAAATGACGACATGAAGTACGGTGAAAACAAACCTCCCACGGGCCCTTCATCAGCTCCCTCGCTCCAGGGACAACCTGGACGCCCCGGATCGGCGACTAGCGGTGGCGTTGCTCTTGGAGCACAACAGGGGGGGCAGAACCCGGCTATGTACGGCTCTCACCTGAACCCCGGACTCCACGCAGCACATCAGGGACAGCAGAGTGGCTACGCTCAGGGGCAGTCAGCGAGCCAATACTCGATGTACTCTGGAGGGTACCCCCCCAGTCAGTACTCGCAGGGCAACGCTAGGCATGGAGGGACCAACTCTGGTGCGGGATGGTACGGCGCTGCACACTGAGGGTGTCAGGTGCCTTTTAGATGACTTTGGAATGTTCATATCTACATATGTACGTATGAAGTGGTTGGACTGATGGTTGGCGATGTGTTGGGTTCTGTGGGGGCTTGGGTACTGTCCCTTTTTTTTTTTTTTAGGTGGGGGGGGGGGGGGGGGGGGGGGTTTTTTTTGGCGGGTTTCACAATTGGGT
>Ga0307508_10000206_pt1 | contig 71386 bp, 72 predicted proteins | sample 9_EM_MG_FD_203089 | JGI IMG/M metagenome (GOLD analysis project Ga0307508, IMG submission 203089) | Populus trichocarpa ectomycorrhiza microbial communities from riparian zone in the Pacific Northwest, United States - 9_EM | ecosystem: Host-associated > Plants > Roots > Unclassified | place... | reverse complement strand
ACGACTCGGAGTTGGAAGAGGGGGTTTCCATTGCTTAGTCTTCGTTAGTTATGTGAGAAGTTCTATTGCGGATACGGTTTTTCCCTCTTCTGAACGGGCTTTTTTTCTTTTTATATTTGTGGTTTTGTTTCCGTGCATGCATTTACTCTAGTACATATTCTGCCCAGGGGGAGTGGGGAGGGGGGGCGGAATTGGGACTGCTGATGGGGGCCGTTAAATATTTTTCTTTATGGAGGACTCTCCATCGTCACATTTCGCAATACCTATTATACCTACCTACTTATGTACCTAAAAACGCGAGTATTTTCAAGGGAAAATCTGAAATTGTGGTTCCCTGACGATCGTGTCTGTGCCCCGCTCATAGTGGGTACCGGCAGAAGGGCGAGCGAGGGACTCGTGGGAAGTAGAAGTGGTCGGTTTATCCCCCGATACAAATTCTCCAAGTATTCGCCGCATAGTCCTTGCAGAGTGCGGATTGACATCTGGCAGCGGGGACGCACGAGCTATCACTCGTGCCACCTCCGCACGGGGATGGCAATAGGGGCATAGCACATGCCGGGGTTGGGAAAGGACTGTATATAATATCGTCATGATCCAATAGGGTCGCACACGATCAATGAAGCATCATCATCATCATCAGCACATGCCGGGGCCGCCACAGTCTGCATAGGTTGAATGCGAGTAACGCTTAACAGAAAAAAAAGTAGTACGTGCCGGGTATGATTCGGCGGGGGCATGCTTTGGAACGTGGAGTTCATCCCTCCGTCCGACGTCGGGAGTTGGACGACATGACATGGCATTTCTCCCCCCCCTCCGAGTGGCTCGTATGCAACCGTACCGAAACGCGAGACTGGGTTCCGCCACTCGCACCCGCTACACGGTCTGGACATATATCTGTGTATGTGTGCGGACGTGTTGGAACTGCCCATTGCGCACCGCACACGCACACACGCCCCCGACGAGCTCTTGGGGGCGGAACGTGACCGGGGCTAGTTAGCTGTGGCTTGGGTCTGGATCCGTGGCCGTGCGGCGCGGGCTGTATGTTGCTGGTGCTGTTGACTGCGGAATTGATTCTTCACTCCTTCTTTCGTTCTTTGGTAGATATCACAGGGGCAACCCACCGTCGGGCGATGCACCGTGCCGTCCGCAGTCCCTGAGTGCGGACACTGGAGGGATACTAGGACCTCGAAGCTGAAAGCCTGGGCCACCCGTATCCGTACAGCGGTCCTGGCCGATAAAGCGTGCGCGGGAAGGCAAGTACACTGCACTGCGTAATACGTACGTACCAGGCAAGGAACAGGTGCCGCCAGGGCAAAGCCCCCGATTCGCTCTTGCCCAAGCACCGCACACGCGCCCGAAACCCGTCGGGTCTGAGGCTTTCCCTTTCCCCTGCCCCCCCGGCAACGTACGGACACGGCGGAGCAGGAATACAGCGGAGAAACCGTTTCATACACCATGGCCAGGCGGGGTTGAGGTTCCAGCTTGGCCGAAGCTATAAATACACACACACACACAGAATGAATTGACTCGTCACCATGGGTTCATTAACTCAACACACCAAGTTTACTTACACTCATAAAGAGCGTGGAAAAAATGAGATTTTTTTTCTTCGTTTTTTTCTTTCTTTTCTTCTCCAAGGATTCACCCTTTTTTTTTAAAAAAAAAAGTTTTCTAGGAAAGTCAATATACGAACAAGATTCGAACACTGGTTACATAAGAAATTACGATTTTAGTAACACTACGCCAAAAAGCCTATCGATAATGTCATAAATTACTCACTTCAAAAGAAATGAGAACCTAATATGTACTTTAATGCCGGGGGAGGAATGTAGTGCAAACTCCAATAAAGATGCCACTGAGAGGGGACATCACCGCTACCTACGACAACTTTTAGTAGGCCTGAATGCGGATGGATTGGGGTAGCAGTAACCCAGGACCTACCTCATTTTCGCCGTCCAAGTCAAATTCCATCCGGATGATCTGAAGGCGTACAGCCGCATCAAACCTCACCGTATCTGGGATAATCTCGGCGACATCCCTAGATTCAAGTTAGGTATTTATGGATTCACGCTACTGTCTCCCAATGTAACGGGTGTGGCCTGAAGTGACTCTAGGTAGCAAACCAAGGGCGAGGATGAGGACAAGGACGTGGAACAAAATGTGGTGACGGGAACGGCTGCTAGTGATCAAGACCGAATATGGGCGAGGAGACTTCGCTGGCTTCGGCGGCGCGCCGTGACCACATCCCATCACAGTCTGCTCAACCATTTCCTGTGAGAACGGGATACTGCCACGATTGCCCCAAGGATGCTGCTATCAGAATTTCTCTGGCATAAGTCTTGTATCAGACTGATTTTTGCACATGTACTGTAATCTCAGAGACGGTAGGGCTACAATTTCGAATATGGCTTATTGAGCACTTATATTGAGCTTGTGGAAAAATCGAGCATATTGTCTAGTAAGGGTTCTCAATGACTGATGAATTCCGTAATGCCACCGAAAGCCTTCCGGTTTCACAGTTACTATCGTACGATAAGGCTGTACATGTCAATAATGATTACATACATACATAGACCTGATGGGAAATGTAAGGCATACGTAGTGCCGATATACTTGGAAACGATCATCGCTGTTTGGGCGATACATAAGCACTGTGCAACTTTTAAGGTGAGAAAGATATGAGTCTTGTTTTTGCATAAGCCTGGGGGAGTCCTTATGGGCTGTACCTGCCCTAATACAGGCTTATATAAGGGGTTTTTTTTACTTACATAAGGCTTATATAAGGTTTTCAACTTTAATACCGGCCTCAATATAGTGTCTAGATATGTGTAGCTCAGACACCGCTAACCGTCCATCTCACTACCCGGAACCGAATTTCCTCGGTACGTACCAACTATTTATCTGCCTGCCAACAAACGGATCTAGGTCTCCATCGAGCGGACGGCCTACTGCGAAACAAACCCGTGTGTATTGAGCGATTGAGCGAGGAGAGTTCCGCATCGCCGCCCACCTCCTGGATATATATCCCACACCGTCCTCCGATCGCGAGATCTTCTCGATACACCTCACCACAACTCGAGCGCATGCGGGCCAGAGAAGGAAAGCACGCCGGACGCGCAGATGCTACATATTGCCGTATGTGCATATGTGCCGGGGCAGGGCGGTGCGACTACATAGCAGGGGGAAAAAACCCCCAAGGACCTTCCCTCCATTCGTCCCTCCCTCCAACCTTACCCGCGGTTGGGGCTGTGGCGGCTAAGCTCGCTGCGCTCGACCAATGCCGTTCGGCGGATTTCCATGCGGCATCGCGCGCCCGCTCTCGTCCTCCAGCTGCGGGGGCAATAGCTCCTTCGTCTTCAACCCTGCAGGTTAGTAAGAGCCTGTCTCGCGCCTGTCTGGAGGGAGGAAGTCGATATGTGATGGGCTCTCTCTGTCCGTCCGTCCGTCCAACCAGTGGTGCACACATCCGCACCGAAGCAACGACTTCCCCGAGGGAGGGCCTTCCCATCCGCGGTCGGCGTCGCTGCGTGCTGCGCGGGGCTGGGCACTACGTACACACACATTCTCACACAGGCAACTTGTTCAATCTGACGCACATGAAATGGGGGGCAAAGCGGCACAGGAGGGGCATGGAGGAGCGGCGGAGTGCTCACGACTAATATATACACATCACATGTCCGGATAAGGAAGATGGAGGACCAAGCTCCCGGGTCATCTGCCCCGTCCTATCCGCCCTCATCAGACTGGGTGCGTCGGGTATATGTCTGCGCACTCGCGGGGAGAACTAACGTGCGATATATCGGTCGGGCAACTCGTATATAATGGCACGCAATTCCCACCGCTGGACCGACCATCATTTCCCATACGTACGTACCGCTCTACAGATAGATACCCACCGCTTTTTCCGACCTTCTACTCCTCTTCCTCTTCTTCCTATCACTACTGCGCTCAACCATGGCCGCCGCCGCACTCCCCGACTACATGACCGACCCAAACGTGGTCTTGAAAGACGGTGCGTCCCGTCCCTCGCTCCATCCGCAGTGGTGCTGACCCCTCCGTGCCAGACGCTAAATGGCGCTACAAGCGTGCGCCCGACTACAGCCTGACGAACGCGACATTCGAGACAACTAAGAGCACCGACTGGGCGGCGGATTCGCTGGAGAGGCTGATCCAGAACCTGGTCAAAAACTGGGAGAAGGAGGCGTCGTTCAAGGTCGATCCGCGGGAGTGGCGCACCATCTCGCACGAGCACTACAGCTTCCACCTCAACGGCGGGCCGGGGATGAGCGCCGACGATATGCTGCACATAGGCACGTACAACGCGCTCATCGGCACTGCCGGCATTGCCGGCGTCTACGACACCAAGGAGATGGACTTCACGGCGAGCCACAAGCTGTTTAAGGGCGCCATGAAGACGTTCAACTGGGAGGTCGTCGAGGTGCTCGGCGCGCCGCCGAAGGTCAGCGTCAAGTGGCGGCACTGGGGTACGCCTGATCCCCCCCCCCCCCTCCCTCCCTCCCGCCCTCCCGCTAACAGAGAGAGAACAGGCACGATGAACGGCAACTACAGAGCCAAGCTCTCGTCCGGCCGCACCGTCACGGCCAAGGCGCACGGCAAGACCATTGAGGTCTTCGGCGTCACCGTCGCCGAGGTCGACGACCAGTTCCGGATCAAGTTCCTCGAGACCTTCTGGGACCCCGCCGACATGTTCCGCCAGCTCGTCTCCGAGGGCCTCGAGGAGCTGGAGCTGCTCGAAGGCGAGGAGGTCGAGGACGTCCAGATCGCCGGCGCGTGTCCCGTCGGCGCGCATAAATAGTGCCCTCCCTCCGTCCGTCCCTCGCGCACGTGTGTGTGTCTGTGTATCGAGTGCAGCCGCATGTTTGTTGTGTATATACACACAGGATATAAATGTCTTCCAAATCCATGGAGTATCCTGCCGAACGTGCGTGTGAAGCCCAGTGGGCTGGCAACGGTGTCCGTTTCCACGTAGTAGATATGTGCATACTGGCCGGCAACTACTTACAGCACAGCACAGTGCAGCACATTAGCTGGAGCCCATGTCGCGTGCGCGCCAGAACGGAGATGCCCAGGAGAGGCCACCACCAACAGCTGGAGCTCGCGCCCCGCCAACACGGTCGTAGATACGTGCGTATCACCGGTCGCCCCCACCGCGCTTGCACGCTACCCTGCCCCCTTCGTATATGTACATAGATACGCGCCCCAGACTTCCTGGGCGCGGCGGCGCACTTGGTCAGCCGTGCACCGAGACAAGACGGGCGGGACTTCCGCTCCCGTAGCCGTGGCTTGGCCGGACTGGACCTATGTACCTAGGTATGTGCTCTAGGTCTGGGGTTGGCTGCGGTGGAAGTGTGGCCCCCATCGTGGGCCGAAGCGGACGCACTGCAGGAGCTCTGCTCCTATCACATCTGCATGGTGCGGCGCAGTGTCGCAGTGCTATGTGGGGGACCGGATGACGTTGATTCCGCTCGGTGTGGAATACATACGTTGGATTGGATTGGTTTACCGCCTGCCCAGCCCATGGGTTGCGAGAGTTAGAGTAGATATGTATGTGAGGTGGAGCGACGAAAGGCTGGCGGTGTCCAGAGGGAGTGTCACGCACGCCACCACGATACATACATAGATGTCTATGTAACCGGTCGATTTTCGCTAAATTACAAAAACATCTCGCTCGGCAGCGGCTCTCATTATGGTACACATCCCCAGCCAACCAAAATAGCCAACCAAAACAACGACCGACATCTGCGCCTACCTCCTCTGCGCGAACCCGGCAGGAGGCGGTGGGGGAGGCGGTGGTGGCGGGGCGCCGGGGTAGGCCTGAGGCGGCATTCCTTGCGGAGCGTAGCCGGGCGGGGGGGCGGCCATCTGCTGGAAACCCTGAGGCATGGGAGGCGGTGGACGTCCGAAGCCAGGCGGGGGGGCGCCGGGCGGCGGTCCAAAGCCCGGCGGCGCCATTCCCGGCATCGGCTGTGGATATCCCTGCGGCAACTGCTGCGGCTGCTGCGGCTGCTGTTGCTGCTGTGGCTGTTGCTGTGGCTGGAATCCAACCGGCGGAGGGGGGCGAGGCGGGAGGCCTTGTGGCGGCGGCGCGAGCTGACTCTGCTGGAAGCCCTGTGGAAGACCCTGTGGAGGGCCCCGCGGCGGCGGCGCCGGAGCATGGTGGTGGTAGGGAGCCTGTGGTTGGTGCTGGTCGTGGCCGCCCATCGCCATGTTCATGCTGTTCGGCTGACGCGGCGCCTGCGGAGGAGGAGCGCGGAATCCGCCGGGCCCGCTCGGTATCACGGGGGCCGCGGGCACGCCCGCCGCTGGCCCCTGCGGCGCGAACAGCGCGGGCGGAAGCTGTGCGCTCGGCATCGAGATGTTGTGCTTCCGCGCCTGGGCGGCCAGGAGGCGCTCGGCCTGGTCGCCGTGGCGCTCGCCCTTGCCGTCCTTCTTGTACGCGTACTGCACGTTGATCTCCTTGTTCATCAGGAACTGCTTGTCCATGCTCTCGATCGCCTTGTCCGAGGCCTCGAAGGAGTCGTACGATATGAAGCCGAAACCCTTGGAGATACCGCCCTCGTCGCGCGCAATCTGACTCGATCAGCTGTCAGAAGCGTGAGAGAAAAAAAAGGGTCACTACCTTGGGTGCTGAAATCAAACTTCCAAACGTGCTGAAGGTATCGTAGAGCGTCTTCTCGTCCACCATACTGTCCAGATTGCCGACAAACAGCTCCGCGCCCACCTCGACTGTCTTCTGCTTGTCCGCTGACGCCTGTCGGAAACGATCAGCATTCCCCCGCCGCCAGCCACAAGTGTGGGGAGGTGCACGTCACAATACCTTATTCACTCGAATTGGCTTTCCGTACAGCCGCACCTGGTTCATGATCCGAGCTGCATACTCAGCATCTTCTTCTGAGATGAATTCGACGAAACCGAAGCCCTGATGTGTTTGCGTGACTCGGTCCTTGGGGAGGTGTACGTTGACCTACCCGTCGATGGTTAGCCCTCCATCCGAGCACACCCACCACCGCCAAAACAATATGGAGAAGAAGACTCACTATTCGTCCCGCCTGTAGCATAAGCTCCCACACCAGCGCATCCGTAACTCGCTCGTCGAGGTTGCCGATGTACACGGTCGCCTCCTTGTCCTGCTCCCAGTGTCGTGCGCCCGACATTGTACGCGTCGCTTGGCTGTGGTGAATTGATTCGAGGGTCGAGAGGGGTCGAGGGGTTGCGGAGGTTGGGTGGCGGATTCAAGAGTGAAGCTGGAACGTGTTGGAAGTCGCAATGGCATGTATGTACAGATTTCCGACGCGGTTCGTTATGCCAAGGCGCTAACTACGGGAACAGCCACCACCTAGACTAAAAAGTCAACATCACATGTCACTCGGAAACGCGGAAACGCGGAAACGCGGAAACGCAAGTCATAATAGGCCACAACGGCCCCCCTACAGGGGAGTCGCCGCGAGCCGCTGGCGGACTGCTCGAGGGCGCAGCGGACGGCGAACAGGAAAGGACTGTATATAATATCGTCATGATCCAATAGGGTCGCACACGATTAATGAATCATCATCATCAACGGCCCCCCTACAGACTGATCGATGTCGAGGACGGACAGTGTGTACATCGCCATAATCTAGATACCTAGGTCGCACACGATTAATGACAAAAAAAAGCGTTGAATCATAGCGTCACAAACGAAAACCGGAGTCTATGATCCCTTGATTTCTCGATAGGTGCCAGACGAAGAGCTTAGACCCACGCCCATGGCATAAAAGGTTTATACACGCAAATGCTGCTTACCAGCCACCATTCCCCCTGCAAAAACAAACTCCATATATATGTTAACCGATCCTCCACTTATTTCTGATGCATTCCGAACTTGGTGGCGAGCTGCCGATACCCAGCTCTTTGCTCCCTCGTGACACTAGGCTTGACCTTTGCGAAAGCGATCTCAAAGTCGTCCGTGCTCAAGAGCACGCTCACACCGCCGTCCGCCTTCGCCCTCTCCTTGACTATCGCCATTCCGCCTTGATCGAACACTGCCCTTCGCAATGCTGCCGTCGTCGCTTCCCTGAGAAGTGCGTTCAGATCCGCGCCGGAGAAGCAGTCAGCGCGCTTATCCCTAGCCAGAACGTCAAGGTTCACATCAGGGGAGAGGGGCGACTTCCGACTGATGGTCTTCAGGATCTCAAAGCGCTCATCCTCCGTTGGGAGATCAACGAGTAAGGGCTTATCGAGCCGGCCGGGTCTGAGCATCGCAGGATCGATGACGTCCGGCCTGTTGGTGGCAGCTACGACATAGACGCCCTGTCGGTCTTCTAGCCCGTCAAGTTCCGTCAGGAGGGTGTTTACAACTCTCGCGCTGCTTTCGCTCAACGAGTCGTCGCGTCTAGGGACTAGTGCATCCAACTCGTCGAAGAAGATGACACATGGTTTACTCGCCCTCGCTCTCTGGAAGACCTGTCGTACCGCCCGCTCCGATTCTCCGACGTACTTGTTCAGCAACTCGGGGCCCTTAACCGAGATGAAGTTTGCGTGACTTTCGTTGGCCACAGCCTTCGCCAGCAGTGTTTTGCCGCAACCCGGCGGACCCCAGAGTAGTACGCCGATGGGCTTGTTGAGGCCAACGGCCGCAAATAGCTCGGGGTCTTGGATCGGCAGGACGATGGACATCTGCAGCTCCTGCCGGATGGACTGCAAAGCACCGATCGCGTCCCAGGTGACGTCGGGGATCGTCGCAAAGCCTTCTCGTTTGGACGAGGGTTGTATCTTGGGCACGGCGACGAGAAAGTCGTCGTTGGTGATCGTGAGCGGCGAAAGTTGTTCCTCGGTTAGTTTCGCTGGGTATGCGGCCAGGAAGTTCTGTATCAGACTTGTGGGCCTGAACACATCAACCGTAGTCAAGGTGGTAGACGTGGCGGTAGTGGTGGCAGGCTCGGCTCGTTGGGGAGGATCAACGTCCATGGATGTATCGCCATCTCCATCGGGCATCTCGACAATAGATGGCTGATCCAGCACCTCGGGACTGCTCTTGAGCGTTTGGAATATTCGGTTGATGGCTGCGCGACCGGCTTCTGCGGTGAGAGCACTGAGATCTGCACCCACGAAACCGGGAGTCTTCTTTGCCAATTCGCAGAAATCAAAGTCACCCGACAATCTCAGTTTCTGACACAGAACCTGGAGAATCTTTTCTCGAGCCTTCTCGTCCGGAACCGTCAAGCAAATCTCCTTTTCAAATCGCCCCGCTCGTCGCAGAGCGGGATCCAAACTGTCCGGTCTATTCGTCGCACCGATGATCAAGACCGGCTTGCCATCGTTGTTTTCCGGTTTCAAATCTTGACTCATTAGATTTGGGTGGCGAGAATATCGGAAGAGAGCTTGCACGCACCATCCATACATGTCAACATCTGTGCGACGATCCGCCGTTCCATCTCCCGCTGTGCGCTCTCACGCTTCGGGGTGATGGCATCGATCTCGTCGAGAAACATGAGGCATGGTGCCTTCTCACGTGCTTCCTCGAATAGCTCCCTGACTTTCTTTTCGCTCTCTCCCGACATGCCCGACACAATCGAAGGTGCCGAGATAGATAAGAAGGGCAATCCGAGTTCCCCGGCAAGAGCATTCGCTAGCAATGTTTTTCCGCATCCCGGTGGACCATGCAGCAGGACTCCTCGAGGCATTGGCACGCCGGTGAATTCGTATACTTCAGGGTGCATCAGCGGAAACGCGACGAACTCCAGCAGCTGGTTGACTGCATCGTCTATGCCTCCCAGGTCCTTGAGGAGTATATTCTTTGGCGGCTCACGATTCTCTCCCTTTTCCGCTGCAACACACTCGTGTCAGCAGATTGCGCATCGCCACCGGCACGATTCGCACCTTTCTGTCTTTTCGGCCTTCCTTCTTCTCCCTTTTCTCTCCTCTTCCTCTTCGGCGAACCCAGGGGTGGTGGAACGGTAACAGCTCCGGTCATTCCCACGGGTTCGACCACCGGCTGCGACAGCTCGGTCTTTGGTGTTGGCGGCACGCTTGCCTTCCCGGCGTCGCTCGTAGTGCCTGAATTCAACCCCCACATATCCGTGATCCGCTTGTTGACGGCATTGCTCTGCTTCTCGTCGGGAAGCATCAGATTGCCGACCTCGAGGCCCTCAAAGTCGCTGTCTAGTTCGGCGTCGTCGCTGTCGTCCTCCTCTTCGCAGATGACGCCGAGGGCTCGCTCAATCGACTTCTCAAGCGTCAGCTTCTTGTGCCGCGTGAGCGACGGATCCGACGAGACGTATGCGAGGATCGCCGAGAGTTTGAGCTGCAGCGTCGGCTCATCCGAGGACTGTTCAGACACGAATTGGCGCACCAGCGAGAGGACCTTGGTGTCCAGGGCCTTCGCGAGGCGGCCCGCAGTTGACGTTTTGGCCTGTCTCATTATTGCGCCGAGTAGTAGTGGGGGGGGTTGAGGGCGGGAAAACCTAAAGAAAAAAAGTTCCTGCGGCTCTGGCGCTATGTAGGAATTTAGCTACCTCGACTGTCATGCACGCCGCGTCGCTTGTTCTGCACGAGTGAACAACATTCTCCATACATATGCACACCGAAACTCGGAAATGGTGACTTGCGCGCTTGTGCTTGCCTTCTGCGTAGGTCGTTCTGTCCTTACAGCAGAGCAGACTCAACAGACTCCCAACGGACTTTCTCCTAGTTGCAGCAGCAGCACCCACAGTGGATTTCATTACAAAACCCAATTCGGTACGCTACCACAATTCTACGATGTGTGCAAATCGTGGCAATTCGACTGAAGGGGAGCGTTCTTACTCATTTAATGCATTAAAACCCACAAATTCTCCCCCCACTTCTCCGTATCCCAAACGTCCTGCTTCGCGGCGTGGCGTTAGTCGGAACCTATCAGTTAACTAGAATACTTATCCTCTCGTCTGGACATATGTAACAGCGCTGCCGCTGTCGTGGCTCGGCTTCTGGCAAGTGAGTTGGTAGTTATGGGTGGAGCATGAGTGGTAGAACGTGTTCGTATCCGCGGTGTGAGAAACCAAAAACCTTCACCACCCCGTATGGGGGAGATTCGCTTGGGTCCCCAGGAGTTGAAAGTAAGGGCCCCTTTTGGTAGGCCCGATTTCATCCAAAACTGAAACTTTGTGGCTCCGGAGACGAACCTCTGGAGGTCAGTTTCCCCAGTACCGCATTGCAGCTCCGACTGTGGACTCCCCTTCCCTACGGTTGAGGTTCTGGTGAAGCCCATAATTCAGATCTATGGCTGAGCATACTGAGAACTGCCAAACACTCTGTTCATCTCAAGGTTTTCCGGAAACTGAAACTGAGTAGTATTCGGTGCCCCGGCGGGGAACTGGATTTGCCTCTAAAACTGGAACTGAAAAGTGGGCCTATCCAAATAGGCCCTAATTTCCTTTGCAGTCACCTCTTCTCTACCGACTGGAATCAACATCAATCATAACCCATCTTTAAGAGATGGAACGAGAATCGATGAGTGACGGATTCCCCCGGTTAGTCTCCTACGTACTCAAAGAATGGCAGATGAGGTATAGTACAGGTCATAAACGTCGTTAAATTCTGCTCTACTGTACTAATCTTTTCCCCAGGCAGCAGTAAGCGGCGAAACAGAACCCGCAATGCCCAAGTTTTCACATGTCCCCCACGGTCAGAGGGGACGAAAAAAAAGAAAAAGAAAATCCACAAAGGAAACACAGCAAACCTACCCACGTCCGCCCCTTCCCACTCCCCCCACCGCCCCACGGACGCCGGCTCCGAGCAGATCCCCGTTTCTGCCCTTCGTATGCATGCGGTCCCATCTCAATCCCCCCACTGGCTCCTAAGGCCCAAATAAAACGTCTGCGGGCTGCGATGCCTCATCTAGGTCTAACTCGGTTCGTCGTATCAGTCTTCCAGCACCGATCCGGTTTGCTTCCGAGCACGAGACTTCCTTTCTTGGCCACTAGGGCGAAGAGAGTTTACCGTCAGCAGGTCGATCGATACACGTGGAGGGGAGGGCCGAGACTGACTGCTGCCACGAATCGACAGTGTAGAGCACAAAGCCCAGAGGCATAAGCATGGGGAAGATCTGGCCGAAGCCCCATTGCTGTTCGGCTCTATCGGCCAGAACTGGTTTCGTCGACACCTTAATATCCACGACCATGAAGAAGGGGATAAACCAGAACATTAGGTTCAGGGCGATGAAGACGTGTGTGCTGAATTTCGGATTGTTGAAGATAGCTGATACCTACTGGAACGGGAGCAGTATCCGGGATGGAGGTTGCGGCAGTAAGGACCGCAACCATGTGGCGGATTTTTGGATGGCCTGGAATACCTCGCTTGCGAGCACTCGCTCCGCAGCCTTAGTCTTCCTGAGGGAATCGGTGTTCCCTTGGAACCATGTTCTGATGGCCCCCATGAATGTGCGAACAACGACAAAGCGTCTGTTCAGCACATACAGGTAATCACCCCACAACCAGACCAGATGAAAAAGCAGCGACGGATAGCAGCCGAAAAGGCTCGCATAAATCGATTGCTGGTAGCAATTCCTGCTGTTGTCTTCGCCCCACACACGGCAGCAGAGGGCTGTGGCCATGATCCAGTACACCGACTGGAGCACCATGAAAAAGGCCGACAATACGATACGCAGGTTCGGGCCGCTTCCACCCCCCTCGAGCGGAAAGTGGTCCGGGCTACTTCCATCCTTCTCGAGCGGACGTTCGAGGAATTCGACCGCGCCGATGAAGCAAATGTTGCACAAGGTGACGAGGTACCTGATGAGATCGATATGATATATTGTAGCTTCCGAATCGGTCAGATGTCGTATGCCGGCGACCAACAACGATACGCCGATGATGAGCTGTTGGTCGGCAGTGAACGCCATGACAGACTGCACAAGCGGGTAATATCGTTGTCGGTGCACGAGTCTTTTGGGCTCCATCCACCCATCTTCCCGCCAGAGTCGCAGCGGCCAGAGGATTGCACAGATAAAAATGAGGAAGACGCAGAAGGCCGTGCCGAGCAGGAAGGAGATAACGATCTGGAAGTATCAGTCCTGATCGAAGAGTGAGCGAGGCCGGTTTGAGGGTGGCTTACACCATCACTCGCGATATCTGGGTTCGTGGGGATGAGTTTGTCTTCTGGGAAGTCGCACCGAATGTTAATCTCGAAGAAAATCCAGAAAAAAAAACCGTCGTCGTATAGCGGGTAATGCATGGCACAAGCTGGCCGTGGGACAAGTAGTGGGCCATACGGCGCGAGATGCGGTTTCTTATGGATTGTAATACATAGTCACCTTACCGCCTTCTGAGACAGTGGGCAATCCCGATAGGCTGCACTTTGCAACACGTAGGTGGAGAGTATCTATGATAGGCAAAGTTGAACTCAGCCCCCGCATCATATGTGCCATCAACATAATATGTTGCCGCGTTTTTTTTGGAGGGTTTTCTTTGGGAAGCTTACCCGCTTCTGGCCTATGTGCCCAGTACTCGCCTCGTTTTCTGTACTTCTCGGCTTCCGTTGTCACGTCGCCGCGGTAAGGCCGATACTGCAATATGTACTCAGGTCGTTCTGGTGAGGCTGCGAGGTTGCGGACGTTGTGAGACATTCTGCGGCGAATGCGTCGTGGCGAACATTGTGCAGTGCAGACCTTGATTAGGCTGGTAGGATGGAGTAGTTATAGAGTATATTCTGTCAGCGGTGGAGCCTGGTTGAGCAGTCGGGTTACCGGAGACGGCCATCGGGAGTCTCCATTCTGCTCTGGGGTCCTCGCGGCCAATCGTTTCTCTGATGCGAGAGACACGCATCCAACCGACCTCGACTCGCGTGACTCCGAGGCGCTATCTAGATAGGGTATATAGATCGGAATGCATTCAGCATTGGGCACGCTAGTCCGTTTTGGGAGCTTGCCACCACATGTGGCACCGAATTAAATATTTAATTAAATAAAATAAAATAAAATAAAAAAGTGTGATAGGGGCAGTATCTACTGTTCAGGGGCGAACAATCATCACAACCCCAACAATCGACTATCGCAACTCGAACAATCAATCACACGCGCAAATGTCCTCCTCCTCCTCCTCCACGATGATTCCAGTACCCCATCAGGCAGTTGCCTATTAGGAGATGCTTTTCCGACTGCAGAAACCTGTCCAGTTAACCATACAAGAATTCGATGAGTTTTGGCCATTGGTGGACACTATTTGGGCGAAGATAGGTGGGACACAACCCAACGAAAGGGCATGGTGCAAGTTCAATACTACGAATGTCGTCTGCGAAAGAGCAAAAAGACCAGTACAAATGTTGCAAGAAAGGAAGGGCATCGTCAAATCCCGAATGACTGCAGTCTGCATCAAAGATCTCTGTTAGGTTCGGATCAAAATAACGGAGCAGCAGCGAACCAGCAACTGTCCTGTTAGAAAAGAAGGACGATGCTGGCCATACACATAGCATCGACGAGTTTTTCCATCTCTTGTATTTATTTATTCATTATTCGCATGCGACCTAGCTATGGCGAAATGGGGAACTGTCCTTCTCTTTGCCGAGTCCCTTCGCCGCGCCGACTCATTTGTCGTGCCGAGTACTTCTCTCTGCCTTTGTCTTGTCGCCTTACATCGAGTCTCAAGTCCTTTATCGTGCCGAGTTCGCCTCTCCGTCGGGCTGAGCCCATCTCGCCGAGGATGTTTGGTTATGGCTGTGTCGGCGTACTGAAACGGACTAGCGTGCCCAACGCATGAATGCATTCCCATAGACCGCTCTTTAGTTGCATTCGACATATTGATAGAGTAGATATGTACTCCAAAGGAAAGTGCCTCAAGTGACATCACGGTATCAACCCTAAGTCAACCGCACCTCATCATAGAGGGCACATAGTCGTCCAGTGTCCCCTCTTTTGCCCCACAAACACACGAACACACGAACACCCGTCACACGACCATGGCCGCCTCGATCGCCGCGCTGCCGGCGGTCGCCTCTTTGGCGGATTGCACGGATCTCGCCCGAACGGTGTATCCGTACCTGCACCAACTAGCGCCCGCGCACGTTCTACCGCTGCTCCGCGGTGAAATCGCGCCGGCCGAATGGTACCTCGCCACGAACCCGGTGATGAGCGCGGCGCTCTTCGCCCTCGCGGTGTCGCTCTTCGTCTTCGTCGCGAGCGAGATCACCCGCAACTCGAGCCAGGTGGACCGGCTGTGGAGCGTCCTCCCGGTCGTCTACGCGGCGCACTACGCAGCGTGGACGCACCTTCACGGGATCCAGTCGGAGCGCGTGGACACGCTCGCCACGTTCATCGGACTGTGGGGTGTACAGACCCCCCCTCTCCTCCTTCTCTTCTCTACCCCCGCCGTGACCTCTCTCCCACTAACGGTGCTCTAGGCCCGACTCACGTTCAACTACTGGCGCAAGGGCGGCTACCAGTACGGCCACGAAGACTACCGCTGGGAGATCTTGCGCCGGAAGATCCGCGGCCCGCTCTACACACTCTTCAACCTGGGTTTCGTTGCGCTGTTCCAGAATCTCACGTTGATGGCCGTCGTCTGGCCCGCATACGTCCTGACGCTCTGCTCGCAGCTGCCCGGGAGCACCGACAGCGACCTCGTCGACGTCATCTTCTCTCGCGGGCTCGTCATCCTGCTGTGCATCGAGACGATCGCCGACCAGCAGCAATGGCGGTACCAGCAGGCGAAGAAAAGCTACAGGGAGACCGGGGCTGTCCCCGACGGGTTCACGAAGGACGATCTAGATCGCGGATTCGTCGTGTCTGGATTGTGGGCGTTCTCGAGACATCCTAATTTCGCATGTGAGCAGGCCATCTGGCTGGGCGTGTACCAGTGGGCCTGCTTCCGGTCGGATACCATGTACAACTGGAGCGGTCTGGGTGCCATGGTGTACTGCTCCATCTTCTTGGGCAGCACGGTATTCACCGAGAGCATCTCCGCTGCGAAGTATCCTGAATACAAGGAGTACCAGCAGCTGGTCAACAAGCTAGTGCCTGGACTGGGCGCGCTCGTTGGGAAGGAACCGGAAGTCAAGGGAGCAAAGAAGGATTAAGGACGCCTACGTTGTAGTGTATTCTCTTTTGTAGAACTGTCGATTGTGAAAAAGCTATTGTGTTTATTGGGGATGATCGACACAAACTACATTAGTGTGAATGAGGAACAACAAACGTCTTTATTCCGGACCGAGCCGCAGCGAGCCGATAATAGCACATACATGCCCCATTACCAAACTCCATTGCTGTCTTCAGTGCTGTCAGGAGCGTCGCCACGGACTTGTGACTTCACCGATCCGAATTCGACTCAGCCGGGGTGGTGAAACGGAGTCAACGGGTGTTTGGGGGGTTAGAACAGCACCCTCCCATTATCCCGAGAACGCTCGCGGCGGCCGTGGCTCAATTGGGCTTTGGTGGTGTCGACGATAGACACTGCCGTCACGGTTCGTGAAAATCGTCCTTCCGTGGCGGTCATGGAGTATCACCCACCACTGTTTCGTCGGCTTGCTGGATTGCACTCGCGTGATCACTCGGCAGCCGTCGGTCTTAACGAACAGCTATCGAGCCCCTCTTCGAGGTACTATACATGATATCGCCATGATCCAACAAGGTCGCATGCGACCAACGATTATTCATCACCATCATCGTCCTCCTCAAGATACGGAGAAATGGAAGGCGCTAGCTGCGGGCCTGAGAAGCCATAAAACTCACTCTGCAAGCTATTGTACTGACGGATGAAGAGCCCAAGGAAAGATTAGGCCCTGAGGATACTGGAGGGAGATTGGGGGTATTGACTAGATGCGCCTGGATGAAAGTCCAAGCAAGTTACTAAGGACACGAGGTCTTTAGTAGTTGAATTTATCTGAACGCTTGCATCCTCTAACTACCAAAGGGATTCTGAAGGAGAGCTTTCTTTTATTGAAAAGCTTGATTCCCAAGGAAACTTGTCGACAATTGAAGTCGTTAAAATTCAGGCCTCTAAACTTCTTCTGAAGTGCCGACCATTAAACCGGCTAAAGGTGGACGCCTTGACAAAAATATCCTAATCGTTGGCTGAAGAAAACGTCCTCTGACTTTGTATTTGTCAGACTAAACCTACACTTTGGGAATTAATGCGAGATGTTTCATCGGAATCGATTCATGCGTTGGGCACGCTAGTCCGTTTTCGGAGCTCGCCACTAGTTACATGCATGTGCCATCAGATTAGATAAATAAACTAAAAATTTGTGTGGGCAACCACTGTTTAGGGGTCGCTGCCAACCAATGCGTGCAAATGTCCGTCTTCTACCATGATACCGCGTACGCGTTGTGGGGCTGCCCTCATATAACACATCACTGACCTACGTTCGTCAGGATTGCCATCGTACGCATGACTGACATACGCCCGTACCTGTTGCAATACTGCCGTCATACACACCGCTGACCTTCGCTTGGAAGCTTTGCAGGACCACATGGCCCGGTGCGGTATCTGCTGCGATCCCGACGCGACATCCACAACGTGCGACACGATATCTACTGCGAGTCCGGCGCGATATTTACTACGAGTCCGATGTGAGCCCGATGTTGCCCAGGCTGGCGGCTTCCTATAAAGAGATGCATTACGACAGAAGAAACCTATCCAGTAGTAACCCAGGAATTCGACTAGTTCTAACCATTGATCGACACTCTTTGGACCGGGGCGGGTGGAAACGGTGCATTAAAAGTTCAACGCTACGAATATCGTCTGCAAAAGGGCAAAGACGAGTACAAATGTTGGAAGAACGGAGGGGCGTATTGAGAACCCTCGAGTGACTGCAGTCTGCGTCGTCAGGTTCGGATGAAAATGACGCTACCTAGTTGTTCCACTGGTTGAACCGGCACCGGAACAAATTGAGATAGAAATAAACAATGGGAACAATTGTGGCAGTTCTTCTCTTTGCCGTGCGTTCTTCTTCGTCGCGCCGAGTGCTTCTCGCCGAACGTTCTTTGTCCCCGCCGAGGACGATTCGCGATTCTTTTCGCCGAGATGCTATTCGTCACGCTGTGTTTCGCTGAGGATGATACGTTTCGCGTGGAAGATTTGCTGAACTTGTCAGTGCCTTGTTAGTCGTTACAATCAGGAAAATAGTGTGGTGTGCCGACGAGTTCCCCAACAGGTTAGTCGTTGCAAGCTCCCCTTTGCCCTCCGCCCAGGCCCAAGAAGATGTAATACGCACCAAGGAAATGGCAAAGGAAAGGAAGCCGAGCGGGCGTGAGAAACAAAAAATAAAAGAAACAAAGGAAAGCACACCCCCCTACTCCTCTCCTGTCGACGCCATGAAGTCCGGCGTGAGGAGGAACAGCGGTAGCTCCTCCCCGCCCGGCTCCTCAGCCTCCGCCCCCTGCTCCTCCTCCCACTCCCGAAACTCCGCCTCCGACACACTGTATCCTCTTCCTCAGCCGGCACCCACCCCCAACTTTCGTAGAAGTAAGGAAGTCTAGCACCGCCCGGCTGCACCTCTCATCCGCCATGAGGACCCGGATCCTCCACCGGCTCTTCCACCTCCCGGTCTCCTTCAGCACCTCAGTCCACATGATCTTCTGTCTGGGCCTTCCACTCCGGACACACCTTGGAAAGGTGGTCTCTCGTTTGCGAAGGGCACTGACACCACCAGCACTGGGCGGTAGGGGACTAGATTAGAGTAGAGTTGGAGTGACTTCGGCACTTCAGCTAGTTTTCTTGTTCGTGAGTTCTATGGTGCCGGACACTTGTACGAGGTAGCGCGACCGGGATGTGAGCGCAGAAAACAACCCCCAACTCCAGCCATAACTCCAGTTGGCAACCAAAGAAATTGAAAAAAGTAATCTAGTAGAATTATAGAAGAGAAGGTGGAGATTATTTCTGCTAACTCGGATTTTAAAAAGGACTCGTGGTGGGGGCATTATAACGGGTTGAATTTGTCTGTCATTGTGTGAGAGGGGGTATGATTTGATTAAGCGAAGCGATACCGCTAACTAAAAAAGGAAACCCCGAGTGATAACTCATGCAATCAAACGTAGATCTATCTACATAAACACCCGCCAGCAGGTACGACGGTGAGCCTCGTACCACTTCTCTGCATATTCTCTCTGCTTCCCATCCAACCCCTCCATATAAAGCATCAAGGTGGAGAGGATTCTGATTCATAGCCAACAGCGTAGATTCATCTTCCTTTTCTTTCCGACCAAAGAACTGGCTCCCATAGGTTCCTCCCAATTTGGCAGTTTCCTTCTCTTGGTTTTTTTTCTTCTGAGAATAATACCATCGCGACTGTGTTGTTTTGCCGGCATTGGTCTTCGAATATCCTTTCAGCTGCCGTTCTGCTTTCGCCCAGCCTGAATTGTCTGGTTGATGGAAAACAAAAACATCATCCTCTGGCTCTGAATCAATGGCAATGCCTTCGCTATCGCTACCGGAAAGCACGCCACCTTCCGAACAACTATCAGGAATCTCCGCTGTAGTACTGATTTTCTGTCTCTTTTTGCTATTTCTAGCATGAGCCGCTGCAGCCCGGCCGGCAATCTTTCTTTTGCTAGAGGGTGGCCTCGTGAAGGAGAGTGGCAGACATTGGATAATGTTTGACTTGATGAATGTAGCGCAGCGGCGGTGGGGATCGGTGCTCACGGCGCACTAAGGTTTTAAGCGTGGTCACAATATAGCACTCGGTTTCTTGGCGCCGACAGCAAATTTGTATTTTTTGCCAAGAATGCCAAGACGCTACCTCGTACAAGTGTCCGGCACCATATGGCTTCTCCGGCCCTAGCTTCGGCAGTGTATCTACTCCTCAATCCTGGTTTCGACCAGGCTCGCCGTGATCTCATTTAGGTCTCCAGATGCGAGTAGTGAACTGGGGGAAAAGGGAAAAAAGAAGGCGCTAGCTGCGGACTTCCCTGATACGCAGTGATCGTGTGTGATGCGGCGGTCTTGGATCTATGTGCATATCCAGATACGCATATCTGGGGGATATGTATTGTATGTATGTACCGCGTGTGGGCGCCCCGCCGTCACGCATGCGGTGGTACGCGTCCCCGGCCGAGCGCCGCATCCGTCTATTTAAGCTTATAAACGGATGTACGTGAGAAAAGGTATGTATGTATGATACATACAATGTCCGTCGTTTTTACTAAAGGGGTACATGCACAATACCCACCAGTCGGTGTGCCCACACCATAATTAAATAAAAAATAAAAAGAGGTTGCCAAGAAAGAAAGAGAGACGGCTGCGGCGCCGGCAGCGGAGTCAGGGTGGTTCCGATGCGAAGGAACCTCGCAATGGTTTGTCCAGCCCCGTACGAGATGGGTATTGAATTCAGGACTGACTGTGTGGTAGATTGCTAGAGTACCTATCTATAGAGAGTATGGATGCATGTCGAATGTCGAATACTGCATAAGATACCAGCTGTATGAGTTTTCTTTTTCCTTTTTTTTCTCCTTTTTTCAGGGAAGGTTGGGGAACATCAGTGTAGAAAGGTGAGCTCCAGTACAGCTTCCGAGAACTTGCCTATCTAGCAGCGCGAAAATGTCAACTGCCACTTACAGAGATTCCAAGCAGTGAACGAGCGGTTAGTACCAGCGAATAACTACCTAGCCAGTAGCGGAGCGGTTATGCGGGCAGTAGCAACCGGCGGCGATGAGGTTATGCGACCAGCAACTACCAGCGAGGAGACTGATAGCTACTAAGCTATCCCCAGCGAACAGGACCATTTACCCTTCGGAGGAAATATTCCAGAATCCGTTCGGTTCCAATGTGGTCTCAAGATGTAAATAGAGGGTCTTGTGCCGAGAAAGAGCGATGCTGCGGTGGTTGCAGAATGAAAAAATCGACATTCGTGCATCGGGGCTTAGGAAGACGTTCAGTAGGAGATTTTTTACAAATCACGGCGTTTACTCAAAGAAGAGAAGGGAGTAGTGATACATAGATATAGCGTTGTGATATCCTGCAACGAGCTGGGTTTCGTCGGCCGATACGCGATCTGAGAGATTTGGCAGAAAAGATTCTTCAGAAACGGGATCTTGCAGATACTGCTAGTCCCCGACGGATAGACAGATGCCCCTATGTACAACTCCATCCCGAGGTGAAAGCTACTCTAGATGGAGCCAACAGCCGGATAACAACTTTACTGCATTGGGGTCGCTCTTTGAAATGGTAAGTGTTTTGACTGATTGACTGATAATACCCTGGGTAAGAAACCAATGAAATCCATTAGTTATGTGCAACAATAGATTTGGGCCATCGCTACAGTTACCTATTTTTGTATCAAAACTAGTGGTTTTCATATGATGTACCTAGATACTGGGCTCCGCTCGCAGAGGGCACTCCCACGGAGGTCTAGTACATAACAGAAAAACATACAAGGGTGCAATGGATATGTACTTGAGCCCTTGCCGGAATCATTTGGGCAAGGACTGGCTGAGGGCGGATGGTATACATAGAGTACATATATATATCTATGGCACCGGCAACGATCGCCAACGTCAAAGAGGTGCTAGATAGTATTAGATACTAGCGTTAGCCTCATACTGCTGAGCATCTCGGTGCTCGACATACATCCGACACATTCGACATGCATCCGTCCTCTCTGTGTACAGAGAGAAAGAAAAGCAACACAACTGCCTCTCTGCCTGCCCATAACCTCGCCAGTGCCCATGCCTGAGTCGCATTAGCCCAACTATTGAGGTTCGATATCGCAGCGTGAAGATGTAAAAGGAAACCACCGTCACGATGACTCCGGTTCCCCTTCAACATGAGCCCAGGCACTCATTACCGCATGGTTGTCGGCATCAACAGATATTGCCAAAAGGACAGTGAGGATGAAAATCTCCTTTATGAAGGTACCGTCCATTGCGAAGAAGAACGACAGTATTCGGACGCATCGCAGCTCACGCCAGGGCAAACAAAGAAGCGATGAAAGCGACGTACACCTCCATGGTCCTCTGCAGCCAATATCGCAGTCGCTTCCGGCGCCGCAGCCGCCAGCCACCCTTCTCTCTTTCTTTCTTGGCAGCCTCTTTCTATTTTTATTTGATTGTGGTGTGGGCACACTGTACTTTGGTGGGTATTGTGTACCACTTTGGTAAAACGATGGGCATTGTGTACACACCTTTACTCGATGTACGTACGTGCGTGTGGAAGAAATTATACTTCTACATATGCACATAGCCAGAGTGCATAGTATGTACCAAGTCGGTCATCCGCAATCGTCCGACCCAGCCATGTAGTAGATACAAAGGGGGGGGACTCCAGGGAGACAGAACATCAATTTATTTCGCGTACAGCCCGTTCGTCTCCGGAGAACGCTATACGAGGGGCTGCGTCAACGTCCGGGTGAGATCCCATGTCGGCAGAGGTGGGGGACGGAGACGTGTCCGACGATCTTCAAACAGCGATGTCGTCTCTTTCGCTGTGACTCGCGGACCCGAAAATGGAAGGAGCTCGACTTGAGCGTCACATGCGGAGAGGGGGGAGATTGTCGGAGCATGCACGAATACGGACAAGGAAAGGGGTGGGGAGTCGGCGTGTCATCACCCCGACGCTGGGTTTCCTGCGCGGCCCCGAGAGGTGGGCAGGGTGGGCAGGGTGGGGTTGGGGAGAGGCGAGCGCTCGGAGATGATCCCGAGCCACACCATGATTTATCTATACCCGGTTAGCGCAGGCTTTCTGTGACTCTGTTGCGCCACTGCCGGCAGGAGGCGGCGGAGGAGGAGGAGGAGGAGGGGGTGGAGGAATGTCGACTGCAGTTTGCGTGATGTGTACACTACTCTACGTAGATCTAGAAGCGGGTGCTCGGTGCTCTCCACCCCCGCGTGCGCTTGCGGCGTGCGGTGCGCATCCCATCCAACACATACACAGGCATTCGAATCTGTGTTCGGCGTCGCTGAGTGGACTGGAGATACGGAACTAGTCTGGCGCGAGGAAGGGACGGGGGCGGATGGCAAGACGAGGCGGGGGCGGGTCCCTCATTGAGCGCGGAGTGTCATCGTAGTCTACAAACACATCACCGTTGGAGGCACTCTTACCCGGTGCCCCGCGGCGGAATCGGTGGATCCTTGCGCGGGGCAACATAGCACTCACTTGGCAATCTGCAGGCAGCGCGGTAATCCGTGTGCACACATGTGGGCACGGATCGATCGAGCGGCCCGTCACGTGCTCGGGCCCGGTGCTCGTCCGGCTCGTCCACCGGCAGAGCTCACGATCGAACAAACATGGCCTGTAGATATAGATACCTACCACACGTGTCGGATCCCCACCCAGCGCACTGCCTGCTCACCCGCAGAGCTGGCGCGAGGCCTCGACGACGAACTCCTCCACCATCCGGTTGTACTCGTCCAGAGCTTCCCAGTTGAGTGCGTGTCCCACGCCCTCGAAGTATCTCGTCCTGACCTTGCAGCCGCCAGCCCCGATCCCAGCAGCGATGACATCCGAGTGCCTGAGGTCGATCATCCGGTCGTCCGTGCCGGTGCACACGAGCACGTTCTCGACGTTGGCGCCGATGGACTCCAAGCGGTCCCGCCCCATGTGGTGCCAGCTGGCCGCCAGGCCCTGCAGCAGGAGGCCCTTGTACGCCGGCCGGCGCAGGTTCTTCAGGCGCCAGAGCTCCTCGGCCACGAAACGATCGCCGTTCGTGGGAAACACCCCGCCATCGTCGGGTGCGGCCAGCCAGCGCTCGGAGAACAGAATGCGCTTGGAGGCCGCGAGACGCGCCGGCAGCGACTTGGGCAGGACTATGTACGCGCGGTTGGCAACGTGTCGGTACCACGGCTGCATGCGTGGGGGAGGCACCCATATGAGCAGGGGCGACCCGACGAAGAGTCATCGCGATGGGCACACTCACAGTCGTGGATACGAGCGCTGCAGCTGTGCTCTGCAGGGTCAGCGAGGCGATCCTCTCGGGGGCGGCGTACGCTCTAGAAAAAACATCTCGCCGTCAGTCCCCGCACGAGTATGATATGATCTCTTGACGGATCGTGAATCGGCTCTGCTGCTGCTTACAGCTCCTGTGCTATCATGCCTGGGATGCGGAGGCGTGTCAGCGAACGCTGCAAGAGAAAAGAGGCGGGGCCAGGCTCGCAACCTCCCAGGGAAACGCCAATGACGTGCAGTTGTTTCTTTTGGTTCCACCCGAGACTGTCGCAGAGCTCGCGCACATCCTTCGCCATCTCACTAGTGGAGTAGCGGATTGCCCAGGGCACACTGCTGCCTCCGACGCCTGGCGGTTTCACGGTCAGCGATCTGTCGTGCGCCTTCCCTTGCCCCGCGTTCCCGTTCTCACTTGCCTCTGTTGTCGAACACCAGGCAGCTGAACCTGTCGCCGCGCTCGATCCCGAAATACTTGACCTGCCTATGCCAAGCGATCTTCGGCGCATTCATGCCCATGATCCACACCAGACGGACTGGGCCCGACCCGTAGATCTCGTCTGTGGGCGTTCTCGCGAGTCAATACCTGTCGGCCACGGGCGATGCTCTGGAAGGGGGTGCGGACATGCTATCGATATCGGTCCTCCAGTTCGTCCGCGGGCCACCGTGGCCATGCCCGACTCCGCCGGTTCATACCGCACGATGGCATTGGCGGTTTCCGGGTGCCGCGCGATGTCATCGAGGCTGAGCGGCTCCGTCAACGGAATGCCGGAGAGAACGGCCATCCTTCCCGTGAGCTGGACGGGTAGAGCAAGGTGGGGGTGGATATGTGTATGCAAGTATGTAGTATGTAGTATGTATCGGGAAGAGGCAGAATACTCTGAGATGTGGGAACCATAACGTGGAGGCCAGATATTCTATGTAGACAACATCCCAGTAGCTGGGCATTCGTATAACTTGCCAAGTCTTGGAGGTTCGAACACTGCTGCGGCCATGATTCGCCCTGTTGCAGCCGGCCACATGAGCAGTGTAATATTGCTCACAGCCGAATGCGAATTCCAGAATCGGCGCGTATATATCCTTGAAGGACGAAGGGTTCGCTCGCTGCTAACAAAGATCCTCCATCGGCACCCAGTGAGGATCCTTGCGATCTGTCACGAGCAGACCGACAAGGCCAAACTTGTCACTCTACGAAGGCACATGTTAATGTTAATTGGCTACTCATGTCCTTTGTTTTTTTCCCCTTCTGTTGCTTAGCGCTGGATTACTCATTTACATGTGCTTCTTTCTTCCACTGGGCTTCACACTGCAGGACTTCGAACTCCGAAGTTCTGCAAAAGGAACAATCGAATTCCGCCTCTGTGTTCGATTCTTCGATGTGTCGGCGTCTGATCCAGCCCGTAAAACCCACATCGGGCGGGATCGGACATGCCACAACTTGCGAGTCCCATCGTAGGTAGTACGCACTACAGCCTAGGATGCTCTACTACTCCTTGAATCCTACAAAATAATCCAGAGCTCAATGGCTCGCTTCTTTTGTGACCTTCCAGTGATAAAGTCTCCAGGGAGGGATTTCCCAAAGGATCAACTCCGCCAATTCAATGCCCGCCACCACGAAGATAGCTAGCTGAAGGAGGTGGGTATCTGGTATATATCTGTCTACTCGGTCGGGGCTCGTGACTGCTGCAAGCGGTCCTTATGCGTATCTACTTGTAGAATAGAGTATCTAGTGCACTCTACCACAAATAGCGTACTTCCCTTCTCAAATATTCTTGCCCCCCATATTAGGGATGCCAACTGTAGGTATGACGGACCCATAGTTACATGTAACGTGACAGTATTATAAAAGTCATGACGGTCACCCATTTTTGCCAAGCATACTAGCAGGGGTGTGAAGTGGCTTGTATATGAGGCTATGGCTAGGCTCACCAGGGCTCTGCAAAACCCTGTCACCGGCGACCCACCGACTACAGAGCGTTTTCCCTCGGATTTGATGAAAAGATATAGATTGAAGTACAAATGCACATCCGTTACCCATAGTCACCCATGCACCGCCATTGTGTCTATCTTTAGCAGTCATGTGACTTTACTATTTGTGTGTCATGACTGCCAAGATATTACAAATTACCGTCACGAACTTGATGCGACGGTAATTTGGCATCCCTACCCCGTATACGTATCATCCAATCGTATCCGCCATTGACCTTCACCTCGATCCGGCCCTGGCTCTTCCTTTTCCTATGTAGATCATCGCGATTCTCGCCGTCCAGAGACCTCGTCGTCGCTTTTTGTAACCAGCATCAAAACCTCGCTCCACCACGTGAATCACAAAATCACACCAGCAACCAGCATTCCCCCATATACCAATAACAATCTACTTGGCCCCCCTCACCCCTCCCCACTTCCCACTCCTCCCCTGATTTTGGTGGCTGTGTCAACACTGCCGGCACAAAAAGGGAACCTGTGTGAATGTCACCGATTTGCCAGGGATCCGTGCTCAACCGACAAGACTCTGCATTTAACGCTTGCCTTCATCCGTTGCCGCCCCACATCACTAAGTCTGGTCTCGAACGAATCCCACCACCCTTACACAACCGGCCTCCCACCCTCCAAAAATCATACTCGTACAGACACTCAGAAAGATTGTTCTGTTGTCATTGCCGCACCATATAGACCTTAGCAGCCGTCTCGCTCGCTCGCCACGCACCCCATTGCCCCCCGGATCACCTACTTATCAAACTTCCTCCCTCTACCCCGCGCATGTCGAACATCGTCAACCTGTCCACGCCTTCCCCGGTGCAACAATTCTACGGAAACGGGGGTGGCGGCAATGGCACAACGGTACCGGCGGCCATGTTCAACTCGGTAGCGGCGGCGGCCTCGGCACCGCCCTCGGAATCCGATGGAGGCGCTGACGGCGCAAAGCGACGCAGGATAGCGAGAGCTTGCGACATGTGCAGGAAGAAGAAAGTGTGCCACAACTCTGCGCAAGTCCTGAACCTCAGCCTGGACACACCAATACTCACGGATCACATAGATCAAATGCGATGGGAAACTACCAGCGTGTACGCACTGTGTGAACTACAAGACGGAATGTGTGTTCACCTTGGTCGAGAAGAAGAGGAATCCTCCTAAAGGGTTAGTCCGGCCGGGGGTGGTGGTGGTGGTGGTTTCAGTGGTGGTGGTGGCGGTGGTGGTGGCGGCGCTCGTTGTGAACCTTTGCTGATAGTCTTCTCAGGGCAAAGTATATCGAAGGACTGGAAAACCGTCTCGGCCGTATGGAACATCTCCTCAAATTGTCTGGGCTTCTTCCCGAGGGAGATGAGAACTCGGTGGACCTGGGCGACCTTGAGCGACGGTTACAAGAGTCGGCGACTTCATCGCAAGGTGCACCATCACTTATCGGAAGATCATCGTCTGAATCTGCGCATGGAACGCCCGCGTCGTCCACACTACAGAGTAATTCCGGTTCGCCGGCCGTGACGAAAGATGGAATTGAGGTTGAATCCCTTTCGGATCAGATGTGTTCCCTGGTGACGAACAACCGTGGAGAGACAAAATTTATTGGTATGTTCCGTTAGCTTCGGGGGCTGCAAGCTAGGGTTTTGACCTTGTGGTCTCGGTATAGGTTCGTCATCGGGATTCTCTATATTCTCGCCCCAGGGAATGCAGTGGGTAAACGAAAAGACCGGCGACACAAGCTTCCAGCAGATGATCCGGGAAGCGATGGCGGAGCAACAGAAGAAACCGGCCTGCGTATGGAGTAATCCCGAAATGAGTGGCGATTTGTTTGAGCATCGTGGGAGAAACCCACCGCCCCAGAAGAATGTCGCGTTGCAGTTAATCCAAGGTAAGTAAGGGCCCTGGGTTCAACGGACAGGAGGAAAGCTGTCTGATGGTTTCGTAGATTTCTTCGGTGGCTTTAATGTGCTGTTCCCCTTGTTTCACCAGGCGTCGTTCGAGGAACTTTTCGAGAGACAGTACTCCGACAACCCACCAACAGACAGTGGATGGTATGCGGCTTTCAATATGGTTTTGGCCATCGCTTGCAGGTTGCGGATCTCGCGTACACCAACCACCGAGCCACCAATACCCGCCGTCCGCCACGTTCAAGAGGCATGGGGGTATTTCCAGAATGCGGCAGCAGTGCTCACCGTTCTGTTGATCAGGAGTACCGACCTGATAAGCATACAAGCCGTTTCGGCAATGGTATGTCCCCAGGACCACTGGTATCTACAGCATTCTGATCCACCCAACAGGCGCTATTCTTACAAGGAACTGCCAACCCACAACCATCCTATTTCTTAATTGCCTCGGCGGTCAGGATGGCAACGAGTATCGGCATGCATCGACGGGGGAGTTCGTTTAGACTTGGCACACTTGAGGCTGCAATGCGACGTCGGATATTCTGGATCCTGTACATGCTCGACAAGGACGTGGCCCTGCGATCCGGACGCCCTCCATGTATCAACGATGACGATTGCAACGTCGAACTACCAGACGAGTATCCTGTCGACGGGGTCGGCGACGTTCCGCTCATCAAATCCAAGGGCAAATTCAACTTTTTCCGGTGCATGGTCCAATTCGCGGTAATCCAAAGCAAAGTCTACATGCAACTATATTCTGCGAAGGCGTCGAAGCAGTCCGACGGCGAGCTGCTCAACACGATCGGCGAGTTAGACAAAGAGCTGGAGGACTGGAAAGAGTCTATTCCAGCCGAGTTCGGTCCAGACAACGAGTCGCTCTTCGAGGGCCAACAAAGCGCCAAAATAATGCACGTCGTGGTCCTCCACTTCGCCTACTACAACTGCCTGACGACAATCCACCGGATGTCCGTTCACCACGGATACTGGACGAGCAGACTGTCCAACTATGCTATATCTGGCCTGAGCGCCAAACCTATTAATCCTCGGATTTTCTCAAGTGCCGCCTTGTGCGTCTCAGCTGCTAGGGCATCCATCAGTCTGATCAAGTATCTAGATCCGCAGGACTACCCTTGCATATGGTAACACCTTGATTGTACTGCCACTCGGACACCAACCGCTGACGCATATATAGGCTTGTGATGTACTATCCGGTCTCGGCTCTCGTTACTCTGTTCGCGAATGTTCTCCAAAACCCTCAAGACCCACGAGCAAGAGCCGATCTCACGCAGATGCATATGGTAGTTCAGTTCCTCCGCAGCATTCTGGACCTCGACGTCATCGACGGCCATACTCTGAAGTTTGGGGATGGTTCTGTTAAACGCATGCTAGTTGTGTCCGTAGAATTCGAACGCATCGCAAAGATCGTCCTCGACAAGGCGGAGAAGGAAGGCTTGAGCAAGAGGAAGCGAAAGGCGGACGACAATCAACAACGGAATGCACGCCCTGCGCCACGAAGACCGGAGCTGGTTGGTAAACCTGTTACCGCTCAACCCCAATCAACGACCTCCGATGAAGGGACGAACGTTCATGGCCTACAGATGGACATGAACTCGCAGGTAAGGCGACACCAGCAGCCAGTCGGCCTCAGGATGTGGTTACTGACGTTCTTACATAGCAGCTATTTGGCAGCGATTTGATCCAGCCATTCTCTCCTGGAAACTCCCTTTCATGGTTCAACGATATGGGATCGCCTCCTTCGACGCCGGGCGCCATCGTGCACCCCAATATGCCTCTTGTGTCCGGAAACTCCTTCAATCAGCCATTTGTGCCACAAGACTTATGGCAGATGCCAATGACATTCGAATGGGACTGGGCAGACGTTACCGGCCAGAGTCCATGGCTAGAGGGAAGTGCTGGTACGATGTAGGCAGTTTACAAGGGTAATTTATGGAGCTACGAGACTAGCTAGAAAGGAACGGACCACACTTGGCCTACAGATCCCAGCACCGAGCACGGACGGGATACGTACAATCGCTACTGGGAACGGAGTCAGGAAGGATTGATTTTTGGTATTTCTTTCACTATTTCCGGGGGTTACTACTAGTGCTGCTAAGGAATCTATGCATTTTATTCGGACAAACCCCTTCTCTCCATTTTGCGCGCGTGTTTTCTTTGTTCTGTTTGGCTGGGGTTCGGTGACATTGGCGCAGTTTTCGTTTCTGGAGGTTGTTAGAAGCAGCGGGGTTTAGTGGAAGGGCATGTGTAAGATTAGCGCGCGGAGAAGGAGACGTGTTCTATCATATTGATCTCATTTCCCTAAGGGGCCTGAGTTGAAGGGCAATTGGATACTTGTGTTTCGATTCTCTCCTCTGTGCGTGTAGGATCCGGACCATACCGATCGATGAAAGGAATGGAACAAGCCGCAGGCCACGGTTGTACAAATGTATATAGGCGGTGACAACAACCGTCCGGGAGTCCGAGTCCGTCGCAGCGGAACGACTCGGCCCCAGGGGTCCGCGGCGCCTTGTCGGCGTTACATATGTAGTTACCCTTGTGAAAAAGGGGTGCAGAAAAACCTGTAGAAAAACTGTAGTTCGATCATCGATTGCGACAAACCGTCAGAATAATTGATACCAAGTTTCTACCATAGGCAGACTCGGGGCGTACACGCTATATCTATGTTTGGAACTTCCACAACATCGCTGACAGCACGGCAGGTTTGAGAACAATTTAACTTACAGATGGCTGTGCAGTACATGTCTATTTCGATATTTCCGAACGTTGCCCTTGACGTCAGCGTTGACGTCTGAGAAGTGTGTATGTAACGTAGTAGCGCAGGAAGTGAATCAGACCACGCTGATTCACCGGTCTAGCTGTTTCAAGCAGGTCGTCAACACCAGTCGGTACATAAGCAGAACAAAACAAAGCAATATAAGCTAACTACCTATTGCGACACAGAGATGAATGCAGTGGACCATACATTTGTATTGCAACAATATTAGACAGCGAACAGAAATTACATGACTATGTACCTCATATGTACCTAGGTACCAGACGGAAAAGAAATGGGAATGAAGTCCAGTCGTCCTTGGTTTTCCGACACGACAGGGGACCACATATCCATATTCTCCCCCCTCCTATTATTATTTGTATAGCCTCACTTCACCTTGTCCTTCTTTAACCGGGGAGGTGGATTCTCATAGGCCTCGATTCTCGAGTCCAGGTCCGATTCGGTCGATTACGGTAATTGTCTTCCATTGTCCTGACTGCCATAGAAACACTGGCATATCCGATAAGTTGACGACTGTCCTCGCCAAACATTGTATTAACCCAATAAGAAACTCTTCCCCGTCCATGATGTACTCTTGGACTTGATCTTGAACTCTGCGATGCCTTCCTTCAGTGTCCGGAGATACCCACAAAACAATTCTTGGGTTGTTGTTCAGCGCGCAGCTATCATCCAGAGACTGACTGCCTATACATATCGCCGATAGTCCTGGATGCCGTGATAGAAACTGCTTATACCAACTCTTGCTGCCAAGCTCAGGGCTCAACTCGATTATGTTGCCAGAACGGCCACGATATTCAACCAAAGTTATGGGATCAAGGACTCGAAAGAAGAAATCGCTAGCACATTCAAGATTCCACCTTTGCCGATCTTCGACGAGAGCACGTACCATACTCCATACCTGTTAGTAGGCCAAGCCGTGTTGGATATCCCCCGCAGTGCATGTGTAGACACCATTCTTCAAGAGCTCCCTCTTCCGCAATCGTCAAGATCATATCGTTCCCGTGAGCTTGTGATCTGAAATTGGTTTCTCCGCCTATTTGAATCGCACGTTGCAGCAGCGAGTAGGCGACCTCATACATCTGCGCTACACGCCGGATGGTTTAAGTTCTTCCTCTTGCCATACTGACGATAGTAGTAACGGGGGACTGAAAAACCTCCGGCGATCCTGAACGGTGGCCAACGGCAAGTGCCGTATCCCTGACTCTGCGATCGAGGAGGAAGAGGCGGAAAAACCCCAGCACACAGCTAAGCGAGCCAAGGTTGCTGCACGTGGGATAACGAGGAGGGGACTCCCGGAACCACGTCGATACGTTAAGCGTCCCCACATGGGAGAAAAAGTTGTTTGAGGAGGACTCCTAGAAGGAGTGATTGAATAGATGCATCTGTTGTCACGGCTAGGTACACTCCTTATCAAAAAATTTGGATTGAGATTGACGCAGAATACGTAAGGGGGAATGGTTTTTTCTTTGTTTTAAATTTTGTTCTTATGAAGAAATGGGTTTCTTTGGGTGGACTATCGCGGGTATGGTCAGATGGCCAAAAATCAGAAATGCAATCATTATTATTATTTATTTATTTTGGTTTCTGGCGTTTGCATTACGAAAATGAGTTTTTTTTCGATTCCACATACTGAGGAGGGTTGAAGATCCGAAACGCGCAGGAGCGCCTACGCCTTGATATAATTAAACCACTTAAGAATTACATACAATCTCAAGAGATTCATACTCAAGCCTCCAACTTCCAAACAACCGTGTTAGGAGAGAACAATTGGTATGCTGAGAAAGCTACGCGGTAATCTCTCCGCACGTGTCACACACAATGCGCTGGTGACACCCCAGGCACGCAGTAATCATGACTAGCAACTAAGTAGGTACTTAGTGATCATACCCTAATCTGTGGATTGAGGGCGAGTGATTTTTCATGTGTGAAAGTCACAGACTGGGGCGAGCCCAACAATGGGAAGCGGAATCACAATAGATGTAATTCTTCAGTGTACTATGATTGCTGCGGCACTTGTACAAACGTCACCAGACATTCCTGGACGCATCTAGACTATTAGATCGCGGTCCGTGAAAGCACCTGGAAGATAGATAGCCACTAAAGGCTGTTGAACAGGTGCACGGGGTGATCGTGCGTACAAGGGGTGCAATCGAACATCGTTCGCAAGCGCCTGGATTGAAGTTCTTGTGGGTCTGTACCCACCAAACAGTGCTCCGGCATTATCTATCCTATCTGCCTCAGACGAGGGAGAGATACTGTTGTGTAATACCGAAGTGTTACGCTTTTCCGTGTCGGCCCGAGTATCGCTTCTCTTGGATCAACTCTCTTAGTGATATTTCGAACACGCGATTTGTTGGTATTTTCCAAGACCAGCTCCCGCGCGAATAATTCAGAACTACACCATTGCCCAGCTGCCATCTTACAGGTGTAATAGACTGTTGGTGACCGCCTGGGTGATTGTGCCGTCTGTGGGGCGGCCGAGTGTCAGCATACAACCATGAGTCCCAACAAAAGAAAACACGACTGCAAGGAGTTACCAAGCAAACGTCCCCCTAAAGAGCCAAGGATTGGCGAACGGCCCATGGTGGCTATGCACCTATCATGGGACCATCATCCCAAGATACCGGTACGCGTTCTGCTTGATTCAGGTGTGCAGATCTTCGCGATTAAGAAGTAGTTGTCAAGAGGTACGGGATTCCATGCTGGAGAAGGCAGGTCCCACTGTAGCTAAGACATTTGACAATGAGGCAGATATGTCGGATGCGCTGAGGCCGTACCATCTGTATAGTGAAGTGGGGGGGTAATATAAATGATAGTGATAGAGGCCCGTAAGGGAACACATGTTATCTCCGAGAGACTGTAGCGACGCTGCATCAACGCGCCAAAGCATGCATTAACATTCGATTCGATTCAGCATTGAGACGAGTCAATATCACGCCAACACACTTATATGGTATGGCTATCGCATATCCTTAGAGGATGACATCACTAACGTTCATTTTACCCACCCTCACTATGTTAGGTACTAGCGCGCATTAGTGCGCTTAAGGACTAGCGCGGTATCAGATCGTGCTTATAAAAGGACTGAATATTCGTGAGTATAGCATGCCGTCCACGGAACCTAACTACTACACATACGCAGCAACACACCACCTACAAATCCAACTGAAACCCATCCTTGCGCCAACTAAAGCCATACCAAGACTATCTTCATCTTCACCCTCATCGCTCTCAGTGTCGGTAATTTGTGGGGAGGAGGTGATATGACTGCGTTGAGGTTTTTCTGACAGCCTAGCACTTTGTCGAGTTTCTATCTACTCCTGCGTCGCGGTATGCAGCTGGTTATGCAACGCGGCGGGTGTCCGGTTCTGCGACTTAAGGTGCGGTTGGAGATGTGGCTGAGGGTGAGTCGCTACCTATGACTCCAGTAGTGAGAGGTGCAAGGTTAGGTTCTTGCCATGACCACATCCCCGGCTCGTACGGCCCGCCTTATTATGGCCAGACACGTCGCGCATCCTAGGTTTACCTCGAGTTGCATCAGATGCTGAAGGCAGACCTTCGTCATCTAGATGATGAGACTTCTGAGGTGTCGTCGCTGCTACTCATTGTACCTTCGCCTACAGTAGTCCTTCACTGCAGGCATCAGGCGGGGAGTCAGTGCCCTTTGTTGGGTATCTCACCATAGATGACCCATCGATAGTTAGCGGCGCATCAATGCAACAGAAGCTTCGAATGATAACTTCCCTCTTATCCCGACAGAATCTCCCACGAGCTCAATTCCCCCACTGCGATACCTCCCGTGATGTCGTCTAGATTGATAGGTATTGTTCTACACGTGTAGGTTTTCATTGTCATTCCCGTTGTCCATTCACCTGTGTTCTGCCCAGGAAAATACTCTCAGTTTAAACTCAACTGTGCACCGCTTGGCTCTAGAAGGAACGGCTGCCAGCAGAGAAACGGTAAACCCAGTGAGGGACCACAGCAATTGGATGTTTCCGAGGCCCAAAGCCGTTGTTTGAACATAACCGGTGAATGTATGCTAGGGATTCGAAGTGTATCGGCAGCTGGCTGTAAGGGAGTCTGCGAGGGAATCGCCCTGAGGAGTTCTCTTGGTTGCTCAGAGCCTGATGCTTGGTCGTTGATGATTGTTTAAGCGGTGAAGACGTAGTTGGTATATAGGCTGATCACCTGACTCTCGAATACGCTCGGAGCGCTAACCCTATGCGCACTAGCGCGGACCCTGACATATGTAGTAGACTAGTGGCGTTTACAGGGGACTCTTAGTAAGCTAATATCTACATACTATGTAATTAATACGGGATGCTCAGCATCCGAATGATACATAAACTTTGTAGATCTAACTAAGGAAGACGCGTAATTCCTATGTTGCATATTTCTTTACGCATTCGGATTATATCATTCGTCAGAAGGAATTCATCCATCTCAGCCAATTCTAACAGCTGATCTAACTAAGCGTCTGCAAATCTGAGGCGTCTAAACAAGTAATTCCTGTCTCTCGATGCCCCAAAGGCGTATGTCAGAAGCGACTATTTGCTGGCGGTCACCACACACCGTCCAAACTTTTACTCTACGCCCCTTTTTTCACAAAGCGAGGAGTGCCTAGGCTCGAGAGATTCGGGGTGAGCCTGGCTCCGAGAGTCCGGTCGGCGTGCGGCATCGTGTGCATGTATGAATGTAGACACGAATATAAGTTGCACGTGCTTAGCACACAGTCGCGTCCTCCTGTGGCTACGGCTGCAGGAACGCGTCTTCCTGGCACCCACCTCTACCGCACTCCACAAACTTTCACCACCACCACCACCACTACCACGAACACGCGCGGCTGCACCCATCGGCAAGCTTTTGGAATTTTAAGAGCCACGAAAATATGGCTGATAAGCAAGCAACGATCTACATCGTCGACGTCGGTCGGTCGATGGGCCAGATGCGACATGGCCGCACCGAGACGGACCTGGACTACGCGATGCGATACGTGTGGGATAGGATCACTACCACGGTATCGAACGGACGGAAAACGGACCTGGTCGGCGTGGTTGCGCTGAGGACTGACGGTACGTTGTTTGGATATTTATATTCATTTATTTTTTCCTTCCGGCTATGGGAACCCTTCGATAGCTAAGCTGGACATCGCTCGTAGGCTCCGAGAACGACCTTGCGGCGGAAGAGGACTACCAGCACATCAGCGTTGTGGCACCGCTTTCCCAGTAAGACAGGCCTCCTCCACGCTTGTGTTGTGGGAGGGAGAGGGGGATGAGGGGCTGACCAGCTAGATTCCTGATGCCACAGCTGCGAGATCTCCAGGCGTCTCTCCAGCCGAGTAACACCAACCACGGCGACGGCATCTCGGCACTTATCATCGCGGTTCAGATGATCGCCACGCACTGCAAGAAGCTCAAGTACATCAAGTCCATCGTGCTCGTGACTAACGGCACGGGCTCGTTTGACACCGACGGGATCGAGAATGTGGTGTCCGAGATCAAGGCGCAGAATATCCGCCTCACCGTCCTGGGCGTGGATTTCGACGATGAGGAGTACGGTGTCAAAGAGGAGGATAAGTCCGGGACCAAGAGGGAGAATGAGAAGGTGCTGCAGGAACTGACCGAGGCGACCGAGGGCGGCTTCGGAACACTTGAGGAGGCGGTGAACGAACTGGGCCGACCACGCTTGAAGGTTGTGAGGCCTGTCGCGAGCTACAAAGGGAAACTCACGCTCGGCGATGCGACGAAATACGACACTGCACTGGCCATAGATGTGGAGCGGTATCCTAGGACCATGGTCGCGAAGCCGGTGTCGGCCAGTCGGTATCACGTCGTGGCTGACCCCAAAAAAGGAGAAAGCGAAGAATCTCCGCAGACAATGCCGCTGGAGGATAAAAGCGCAAAGGACCTCGATGGGGTGAAGCAGCAACGAACTTATGAGATTGAGGCGAATAATAAGGGCGGTAAGATGGAAATCGATAAGGATGAAATGGAGAAGGGGTATAAGTACGGCCGCACCGTGGTTCCCGTCAGTCAGACGGACGAGGAGGTGGCCCTCCTGGAAACGGAACCGAACATGGACATAGTAGGGTTCATTCCGGCAGAAGGGGTATGTATGGGGGCGGGATATACTGCCTATGCAGCTTGTTCCTCCAGCTAATCTTGTCCATCCAGTGCAAACGATACTTTCACATGTCGACGACAAATGTCATCGTGCCGCAAAAAGGTAACAGTAAGGCGGCCATTGCGCTGTCATCGTTGGTCCACGCTCTCTACGAACTCGAGTCATACGCTCTCGTTCGGTTCGTCAAGAAGAAAATGGATGCTCCTGTCATGATGGTGCTCGCACCTCAGATCGAGACGGATTTCGAATGCCTGATCGATGTTCAGGTTCCCTTCGTGGAGGATGTCAGACCTTACAGGTTCCCGCCTCTCGGTAAGGTGAAGACGGCGGCTGGGAAGACGTTGGATAAGCACCGAAACATCCCTACGCACGATATGCAGAAGTTCATGAGCGACTATGTGGACAGCATGGATATCTCGGGGCTCGGGAAGGATGATGACGGAGAGCCGATCGAATACGCACCGGTTGAAGACACCTACTCGCCGATAATACACCGCGTCAACCAAGTAATCAAGCATCGCGCCATCCATCCGAAGGACCCACTACCGCCACCTTACGACATCCTGTTGAAGTACTCGCACCCACCCGAAGAAGCCCTTGATAGGTCGAAGAAGCACCTCAAGAAGCTGATAGAAGCTTGCGATGTCAAGAAAGGTTGGTCTCAACTCTCAACCATTTGGTTACAATGTTGCTGACACGCCGATAAGTCGATGCCAGAGCCCAGAGCAGGAAGCGTGAGCGCGAACAACCAAAGCCGAAGTCTGGTCTCGACGTAAGTAACCTAGGCACTGTCAACCATTTGTGTACCGCCTAATTTTTTATTTTATTTTTTTGCTCTCAGCTCGAGGCCCTTCTCAGCGCCACCCCTGCCACCAAGAAGGCCAAAATCTCTTTTGACAATGCGATTCCCGAATTCAAGCAGAAGCTCGGTGCTCTGGAGGAAGAATCCGAGTTCCATCAGCTCGGCACCCAGATGTTCGACCACGTCAAGAGGCTCATCAAGACCTCGCTTGCGGACCTGAACTACAACCGCGCCTGCGAGATCTTGCGGGTCGTCAGAGAGGAGTTCAGAGACTACGAGTTCGCGGATGTTTACAACGCCAAGATGCGCGAGCTGAAGAAGGACATATTCGACCAGAAGCTCGACGGCGATCGGGAAGATATGTGGTGGACCATCCGGAAGTTCAATCTGGGCCTCATCACCGTGGAGGAAGCAGGCGATACGTCGGATGTTACCGAGGAGCAGGCAAAGGAGGTATGTTTTGAAACCTCCCCCCCCCCCGTTGTTGGGTGTTTTTCTGGCTGACACGATTGGCAGTTTTGGAAGTTTTGAGGCTGGGGGGACTAGTACATAAGAGGGTTTACTTTGCAGTAAGTTTGGTTCGTGAACTCAGCTGGGAAATTCAATTTTGCTGTTTTCTATATATACCAGATACCTATCACTGGGAATGTACCGTGACAACTACCGCGACCGCAAGCTGCAGACATCTGGTATCTAACGCCCCGTACATGGAGATTTGCTTTTGCTGGGGAGATCTAGGCGAGGTCGTCACATGGAAACCCCAACTATTATGTATGAATGTATGTATGCACATATGCTTCAGACTCCAGCTGCGTGCACGCGGGAGAACACGAGACGATCGACTGCAGGGATGCGAGCCGTGTGCCAAGCAGTGCATACATATGTAGCGGCTCTAAATAGGCAAAACATAAACAAAACATGCCGTGTGGCCAGCCGCATCCACCCCGTCACGACACTCACCTAACCCGCACCACCCTAACTGCACTGCTCAGTCCGGCAACGACCCAACAGGTTTGGCTATTATCTAACCACATACTACATACCCCTACCTACCCTACCCGTCTTCTCTACCACCCCACGGGCATTTCCCATCACAACTTTCAACCGCAACACGTCAAAGCCTCATCGCTCTCTCCATCCTCCAGTCGACGAGCAATCAAAGTTTGCGCGCGAAAATCCTGCAATTCATCACATCACATCCATGGCGCGACTTACACGCTCAGCTGCACGGGCAACGGTACCCGCCACCGCTGAACCTCCTGTGCTTTATCCTCTCCTCCGCGAGTTAACACCCGGGTCGATCGAACCCTCCACTGATGCCACTCCCAAGCTGAGCGGTTCCACGCCCGCTCGGAAAAAGACGGACGGCGCTAGCAAGATTTTGAAATCGAGAATGCCTGTCTCTGCTGCTACCGCGGCGGCGGCAGCGGCGCAAACGGTTTCATACCCGTCTCTGGAAGCACTAGACGATAAATCGCTGCCCAAGACCCCTACCGGTGGAGATAAGACTCCGTCTTCCCCGCCACCGCTGACGACCGCGCGGAAACTGACCAAGGCCCCGCTGGCACAGCAGGTGTCTATGCCTGGAACCTTCGGCGGCGGCGACGCGTCGGGTTTCGAGTTTAACTTCGGTGCTGAGTTGGGGGAGTACGGTCGTAAGATTCTCGACGAGGTCAGGGAGAAGGCGAAAGACATGTGCGCGCAGATGGATGCTAGCAATCCCATCACGCCCCCAACCAACAGTTCGCTCGCTTCACCGACCAAGACGGCGACCACTACCACGGTCAAGAAGAATAGGTTCGCGGAGATCCATCGGGCGGAGTTCGAAAAGATGCCGAGCATTGCAGACCATTATGCGGCGAAGAGGAAGGTCGTGACTCCCCAGAACCCGCAGAAGGGGATCAAGAGGACTCAGTCACAGGCTACTTTGGATCAGAAGAGTCTCCCGCCTACTCCATCGCCGGTGAAGAAGTTGCCTGAGCAGACCGTGGAGAGGAAGTCAAAGAGAGTCAAGATCGAGCCGGTCTCCAGCTTTGCGTCGAGAATCAGTGGTATCTCAGCCACACCGAAGAGGGCTCCCAAGTCGGTATCGTCAGCTAGAACTGCAGTCGCTAGGCGCGTCAGCAACCAGAAGCGGCCGATGCCTGCTCTTCCGCGAGAATCCGGCATCGAACCATCCGTCCGCCTCTTTCCCACTTCCAAGATCCCGGTGACTCCATCGGCCCGCGCTTTCCACAACATTGCGCCCGCCACCGTCGCCGCCGCTCCAAAGTTCTCTATTCCCGCCCCGAAATCCGCTGCACAGGCTCCAGGTACCGCGGTCAAAGCTCGAGCCATCAAGCCACTTAAGAAACCCGCTGCACCTGACTCGACCAAAACCCCCACGGTGTCCTCCACCCACGTTGGGGTCCTCTCACCTGTCAAGATTATCGATAAGAACCTCGAGGACCCCTTCGGTAGCCGTGACCCTCCCACTTCCTCGAGCTGGGGCTTCCAGGCACCCGCTGGCAACCCCACCATGCCCGTCTTCCCTGACGTCCCCACCCACGTTCCCGGCCTTCCCTCAAAAGCTGGCGCTTTGTTGAACGGAAACCAGAAGCGTACGGGCCCGGACACCGACGAAGACACCGACATGACCACAGCCCCCATCCCCTCCAGTCCGATTCGCAAGAAGCTCCGGTTCGAGGACGACAGTATCATGGAGAAGGGCAAGAGTCTCCTCGGCAAGGCGCGCCTCGACTTCCTAGCCACACCCAAGAGAAAGAACGATAAGAGAAAGGATACCCGCAGCGCTGGCAAGAGCGGTGGCAAGAGGCCGGTATGGAAGTAGACCGACTGCCTCAAAATACGAAAATCGGATTAGAATATGTACGCGGATGGGTGAGGGAGGGAGAGAAGAAGTGTGTGCGCATGTGTGCGTGTGCGTGTGTGTGTGTTTCTGCTGTGCCGCTTTCTCCTACTCTTTTCTCTATTCTCTTGTCGATTGATCAAAGCAATGGCGTTCTGTTGTGTCTTGCGCCTTGTCCTCTCTCTCTGCAGCTCGTGCTCCTGGGAATACTACATCAACCCTGTCGTTATACTGCTATCTTTTTTTTTGTTGTGAATTGTGCTGTGTTGAGACGACTAACGAGGTTTCCCCCCCTTCACCGCCACTGTCTTTCCTTGCCGAATTTCGGAGGTTTTCTTTTGTCTCGATCTGTGTATTTTTGTGCGTGTGTCCTAACTTCTTGCCGCTATATGGGTTTTTTTTGCGTTCTTTTTGCTTGCTACTATTGCTTGATTTCTATTTTACCTCCTCCGGTGGACGATGGACAGGGGTTTTTTTTTGATGATGGGTGTGCTGAAGAAGGGATGGAGAGTTACTCTGATAGAGTCTAGTCTGGGGTTTTGTCGTTTTGTGTTTTTTTTGGAATGGATTGATTGATTGCTGTCGTCTGTCTGCACAAGTCACACCGCGAACGATTCCTTCCACTCGTTCACACCTCACTCATTGTCATGGTGATACACCTAAAGTACAAATCATAATCTACATGCAAAAAACAAACAAAAAAACTCTACTTCAACTCCCTACCCCATCGTCCAACCTCCCTCATCGCCTCCTCGCCGCCTTCGCTCAACTCCTCTCTCCCTAGCACACCGGCCAGACATTTCCACCCGCTCCTGGCACCGCCCCAGCGTAGCACCTCCTCGGCGAACTTCTCGCCGCGCTCTCTCTCCAGCGGCGAGCTTTCGAAGACATCGCTCCATATATTGGCGGCGATGGCGCGGTCGAAGAGATACGCGTAGTATGTCGCGCCGTATCCGTACAGATGTCCGAAGAAGCCCTGCCAGCTCGTCCCCTCGGCGTACGGAAGAAGGGAATAGCGTTGTTCTACCTGGCGGTAGATATCTGTGCTGTTGAAGGTCGGGGATGAGGGCACACTAGTGTAGTAATGCTGGTCTAGTAGCGCGAGGATGATCTGGCGACGGGTTTCCGAGGCCTCTAGGAGCTCGTCGCGCGCGAGGCGGTGCTGGAGCTGGGCGTAGGGGAGGGGCTCGTCGGTTGCGTAGTGGCGCGCGAAGATGGAGAGGACCGTGGGGTCGCGGGCGAAGTGCTCCATGAGCACCGAGGGGAGCTCGGCCCAGTCAGTTGCGCAGCGCGTGCCGGCGACGTTGTGGAGGGAGGTACGGCCAAGCATTGAGTGGACCGCGTGGCCCATCTCGTGGAAGAGGGTCTGGACTTCGCGGAAGTTCAACAGCGTGGGTTTGCGGTTGATCGGGCGGGGGAAGTCGCATATCAGAGCGATGGTCGGGAGTTGGTACAGGTCGGAGGTGCCAGGGCGGACGGCGGACGCCATGCCGTCGTCGGCGCGCTCGCCGAGGAGCGCCGACTCAGCGATCTCGGATTCGGGGATCAGCCGTGAACAGCGGACGGTGAAGTGTGCTGGGTTGGGGTTTTTGCCCGAGCGCTCGAAGAGGTCGCAATAGACTACGGCGATGGGGCCCTCGCTTTCCGAGACGACGTCCAGACACCGCACGTCACTGTTCCAGGTTTCGCCGGGGGAAGGCTCTCGTGGAACGAAGCGCACGCCGTACAACCGCGTAAACAGTCGGGAGAGCCCTTGCATCACCGTGCCGAGTGAGAAGTATGCTGATAGATCATGATCTGCTTTCGAGCGGCTGCGCAGCGCGAAGGTAAGTTTGGTTGCGTAATAATCCCGATCCCAGGGCTCCAATGCGCCGCTGATACCCTGGTCTCGTTTGAGATTCGCAAGCATGGTGACCTCCGCTTGCGCAGCGGGAAGGTTTGCAGTCGCCATCGCTTCCAGGAATTGCATGACGGCATCCGGTGTCCCCGCCATTTTATCCATCAGCGTGTGCTGTCCAAAACTCTCGCACCCGACAAGCGTCGCCAGCTCAGCCCTCCTCTTCAGGAGCTCCTCCAGCACCCCGATCTGCTTCTTCGAACTGGTGGAGTTGGCCAGAAACAACTCCCTCCTCACCGCCGGATCATCCACTGTCCTCAACGCATGATTCGCCGCCATGCCGACCGTCGGGATTTTTATTTTGCCACGGCTCGTAAGCTCCCTGACAACCATCGGATCCATCCCGCGCATCCTCGAACTGTCGAACTCCAGCACCTGCTTATCGGGCTCCATGTCATTGACGAACCCCACGCCCAACTCGGCAATCTCGCTCGTGAGCTCGACCCAGCGCTGGCGCACATATCCCGGCAAATTGATACCCGATTTCTCAAAGTCCTTGAGCAGGATCTCGGCGACAGTCCTCTCGTCGTCACTCCACCTCCCGACGACGTCTGGATCTTGCAGCGCTCTCTTGAGCGCGGTGTAGAGTCCGGTGGTAGTGTTCAGCACGTGCATGTACTCGAACATGGCGGCGTAGGCCTCGTTGGCGGCGACGACGATGGTGCGGTCCGGGTGTGTCGAGCGCACGAAGTCGGACATGTCGATGACCCTGCAGAGGAGGTCACTCAGCCGGTCGAGGTCCAGGACGACGCGGGTGAACTCATCGCGCGTGCTGGCGCCCACGATCTTCTCGACCAGCGCTTTCGCCTTGTCCAGTGTCCTCTCCGCATACTTCTTGAACCCGGCGGGCGAGGTCAGGTCCTTGTTGTGGAACAGGCCCGCGCGTGGGGCAGCGGGGTCGTGGGATTTGCGCAGGAATTGGGACCAGAGTTCGGCGTTGTCACTGTTTTTTTTTAAAAAATTATTATTATTGTTATTATTCTCCCGGTTAGGTGAATGTGGATAACGAGGGGGGAGGGAAGGAGGTTGTGCTGATCACCTACAATATCTCCCTCAGTGTTTTATCGTCGGCCGCAGCGTTGGGAGCGGAGTGTAGAGCTGGATTGAAGCTCGAGCAGCTCGGAAGGCCTACACTTTGCTGCTGCGAGAGGATGTTCCCGAGGACGGCGGTGCCGTAGTGTCGGCGACGGTCACTGTGAAGGAGGTTTTTCTGGAGTTGCTGCCAGAGACATTTGGAGCACAGGGTCCGCCACGGGGGAACGATTGACCGGTACATTTGAGTAGTGGGGTTGTCAAAAAAAAAAGTGAGCACTCTGCCGGAGGAGCGCATGAGAACACCAGAAGCAGCATTAGAGAATTCAATGTTCCTATCAGATTGATTGATAAGACGACCACAGCCTAGAACCGAGCTAACCAAAAGCTAGGTAGCACAGATCGAGTGACATCCGCCGAGTGCCAACCATAACAGCATTTCCATTCGTCCGCCGGAAGTGTACATAGCCCGTAGGGCACTGCGTGGAACGAGGTTCTCCCAAGCGGTGATCAGGCCCGTCGTTGGAAGATCACTTACTGCAAAATATCAAGCTAGCCATATTTACCCCAGATCGACGCCAAGCCCGTAGTGCCACCAGAACCGTACCTTTTCCTTCTTCACCGTCACCAGCGACCCACAAGCCCAACTCCCAACCCATTATCCCAACTATCCGCCACCACCACCAACACGTCCAACAAACAAAATAAACAGACAATGTCGACCACGGCCGAACCACCGGTAACCTTCATCCCGGCGAAACGTCGCAAGCTGGCGCAGAACATCCGACGGAAGCGGTCTCAGTCACCACCAGCGGCTCCCACGAGCGAGCCGGAGGTATCCCTGCAGCGTCCGCGTGTACGGCACCGTTTCGGACTCGAAGTCTCCTCGTCCACGCCGACGAACGCGGCGGATGGCGGCGGCAGCGGTGGTGGCTTGGCCGAAGACCGTGCGCTCGAAGCCGAGACGCTCGCGGTCGTGAACCGCTTCACGCACCAGACGGGACAGGTGACGGACGTGGACAAACACATGATGGCGTACGTCGAGCAGGAGATGTCGCGGCGGCGCGGCGAAACGACTGTGGTCTCGCCCGAGACGGCGGCGGCGGCGGCGGCGGCACAGGGAGGAGGCGCGGATGACGAGCGGCGACAGCAGCGGCAGAAAGCGGGGAAGGGTAGCTACTGGGCGCCCACGCGTCCGGAGGCCCGCGGGGCTACGCTTGGGAAGCTACACGAAGTCGATCTGGGCGAGGAGGTGAAGCAGCGGAATATTGCGTTGACGGCGCAGGCGCTTACGGGCGGTGGCGGCGAGGGCCAGCTCGAGAGTGGTGCTGCTTCTGGGGGAAGGAGGAGACAGCGCAGACGGAGGAACAGTCAGGATATCGAGAGGGATAGACTCGTCGAAGAGGTGCTCAAGGAGACGAGGCTGGACTTGTATCCTGAGGATGCCGCCGAGGAGGAGGATCGCGACGAGGAGGGCGCTGCGGACGATAAGATCGCGGAGAAGTTTCGGAAGGAGTTTATCGATGCGATACTGTCGAAGAGGAGGAGGCGCGGCGCCGATCCCAAGACGAAGGGTAAGAAGGAGGATAAGAAGCGACCGAAGGGACCGAAGCTAGGTGGTAGCAGAATGGCGAGAGCCCAGATGCGAGAGCAGCAGCAGGGCCAGAGTGGCGGGAGTGGTCCGTCGGGGCCTGGAAGGAAGTAATTTAACGATGCACACTCGGACTGGTGTTATCCTTTTCTTCTTTTTTTCCCCTTCTTTTTTCTTTTCTTCTATCTCCTTGGATACGGGATATTCCTAGTGGCATTTTTCTTTCTTCCTGTACTTTTACTGAAATTTTTACGGGTAGCAGTCAACAACACACGGCTGGCCAATCCATCACTCGTTCACACACATTCGTCACCTCGGGCTGGCAATCTCCAAAAGCAGTGAACGATTGAATGCATTTCCCACACACCGTCTAAAGCCAAAATAGAAATCTAAAATACCACGGAATCAGTAAAGGCAAACCACAAGGATATACAAGCTAATATGTAAACAAGACGGACGCCGAACAGGCTGAAGCAAGACACGATGGAAAGGGGGAAAAAAAACAAGACCCAAAGCGAGTAGCTATTATGTAGTACAATGCAAAGAGGAGGAGACACTACATCCAAAAACAGACACAAAAGTCTCCCCCTTCCCGCTGATTTGACAGACACACAAAACAAAAGCATCAAAAATCAACAATCAGCCAAACGTACACGCATAGCGGCCAATCACTTCTTCACTGGTGGCTGTAGTAACTCCAATCCCTTGACGCCAGCACCGAAATCCAACAACAGTGTCCTGCTATCCTGACTGGTGCTCACGATCCGCTGAAAGTCGGCTTTCGCAGCCAGGATCCACGTCGAATGGAACTGCTTGATATCGAGTATCATCTTTCCAGTCTCAAGGCTCCAAACTTTGACACTCTGTAACCAACGTCAGCGACTTATCCACAGGCGTTCCATCGGAGAGGGGGAAGGCATACCGCATCGTACGAACCCGAGATAATCCTGCGATTCCTCGAATCCAAGTGAAGGGTCCGCACGAGATCCTTGTGTCCGCGCAGGGTCTTCAAGCAGGTTCCAGTCATGGCATCCCAGACACGGATATCCTGGTCGTTACCTCCGCTGACGATGGTCTTCGCATCCTCGCTGAACTGGACGCAGGCTAATCCCCTATGGTGGCCTTTAAACTCGCGGATACAGTCGCCCGTATCGAGATCCCACAGCTTCACCAATGCATCTCCGGAGGCGCTGACGATCTGGTTGCCACGGATGGCGACGGCATTGACGGGGCCGCGGTGGCCTTTGAGCTGGCGGATCAGCTTGCGCGTGTTACGGTCCCAAATGCAGATCGTTGTGTCCTTAGAGCACGAGACGATGTGGTGCTCGTCGAAGCAGACATCCAACACTCCAGCAGTGTGCGTCGACAACCTTCCGATGGGGGTGTAGGAGGGAAGCGACCACACAATGCAGGTGTTGTCCGACGAACCCGACACCAAGATCTTGTCGTCAAACTGCAGACACAGCACCGAAGCAGTGTGGAATTGAGTGACCGGAGCCACGTCCCCAAGAGCGGCATCCGTGCTGGCCGCAGCTGAAAGAATCCTGACACACTCGCCAGTCTTGATATCCCAGATCCTGATCGACTGATCCCGGGAACCGGTGATGATTTTAGTGCTGCCAGACTGTTAGCCAGTTTCAAAGGCCCAAGGGGGGAAGGTCTACATACTCGTCGAACTGGACGCAGTAGACGCTATCGGTGTGACCCTTCATGTACTTGTAGGTCATCTCTGCTTTGGTCCATCGCGAATGCAGTTCCTTGTTGACAGCAAACATCCTCTTCCAGTCCTTTCCGGGCTCCGATTCCCATGGCCCATGCTCAGCGCGGAACACAGATCGCCAGACGTGTCTATTAACCGCCGCCTCGCGCCACCTGCGGGAGACCGCCTCGCAGTTGACAAGACTCCGATGGTCGAGATACGACATGACCTGTGATGTGATCTCGGCGGGAAGGCAGCCGACGGGGTCTGTTCGTGGCCCAGTCGATTAGCATCCTCGAAACCACACTCCGGCAGGTGTCTGTCGCGCATACCAACTCTCTTCATTAACGCATCCACGCAGTAGTAGTTATCTCCGACGTCCTTCTCGTCGAGAACAATTCCGCTCTCGGCATCTCCCATAAGCGCTCTACCCTTGCCGCGTCCCTTGCGTCCTGGTCCACTGACAACCAATGGTCCCTTTTCGTTTCCTGGTCGGAACGAGTGGGACGCTCTTCGCATAAGCTTTCGCACCGTCTTCTTTATCGGTCCACCACGGCCTTCGGGTTTGGAGTCCGATGTAGAGGGTGTAGTTTCGAAGCCGTCGCCGATAAGAACCGAGCTGTGGGATGGACCGTTGAGTGCTGGCTGCGAGTTGGAACGTCTTCTACCGCGGAAGGGAAGGGCGCGACAGATGGAAGTCCAGCCGCGCACGTTAGTTCCGTTGCCTGATGAAGTGGCTTGTAGTGTGGTTGCTGTTGCAGCCATAGCTATTGTCGTGGTGGTGGTTGTGTGTGGTGGTTAAGTATGCGCCGTCTACCGGTTTACTGAACCGTGCGTTTGTACGTGGATAGCGCTCGTCCAAATAGACTGAGAAGGGACAAGCAGCCTGTAACTGGTGCACCGAAGAACAACAAAGTTCTCTGAGCGGTAGTTAACGGACGATGGTGATTCGCCTGTATGTGGATGGGTATGCAAGTAGCAGACCGCGAGTAGGGTTGCAGTATGTTGATAACGAGGGACTAAAGTTGTGTTGTCGAAGGAGAGAAAGGAGAGGAGGAGAAGAGGGATCGAAGAGAAGAAGAGGAAGCGGGTCGCGCGCGATAAAGCAAGAAGAAGGTGAAGCTCGGCTCCTCAACGGATTTGACCGGTACCAGTACCACACAACCCCTGACCAAGAATTGAGCTTGAGTTTTTTCGCTTTCCACAGACAACGGGTCGTCGCAACCTCAAAGGACAAGGCGACAAACACAAACGTAGAGTAGAGTGGTGAAGAAGCGAGGGTGTGTTCTAGTTGGAGAGAGTGGAGTCTCGCGAAGAAAACAGGACAGAGGAAGAAAGATCACAAGCCCGGTTTCTGGTGAGCGTGGCGGTAGTTTCAGTGTATCACGGCAATGCGGAGAAAGAACAGAATAATGTGGTGAGCATGTTGTTTAATAGGTATCTACCTACAGACCATTCCTGTGGAGGCGAGGTAGTTTGACAAGCGAAAACGGTGGGGGGAAATTGCTAGCTACGACCGGGATAGGACCCTGGACTCGAGTAGACTTGAACTTGGTCGACCTTGAGTTGTGGAGTATCTACATCATAGCAGGTTACATACATACCTCATACTCGATGGAGAGGCAGTGCGTTGGGCAGGGTTCCGGCGGGCGCGGAATAAAAATGCAAAAGCAAATACCAAAGCCAGCAGCAGCAGCGGGCAACTAGAGTGAATTTCTGTGGAGCAACGAATCGTTTGAAACCGCGGGGGGGGGGGGGGACAAGAAAGAAAGAAAAAAACCCCAAAACAGGTCTACAGTACACACATCCTCCAGACTCCCAGTTGGATGTGTATATACCGACAATCAACCGGTCAGTCCTCAGCCTCCACGTCTTCATCCACCAAAGAGCCACCCACATAATGTCCTCCTGCCCACCTGTTTCCCGGTCAGGCCAGCAAGATGATAACTCCAGATAAGCCTCACCCTCCCTCCGGAGACCGCGTGCTCACGCGGGGCACTTGGCAGGCGAGTCCTACGTATTTCCACATTTCCACATCACCCTCCTGTGCCGCCGCGGCAACTGCACTGCACTGCAGACGGCCTGCGTCGCGAGAACCATCAACCATGTGCGGCGCGGCGGCGGCTGGTTGGTTGTTTGGTGGTGGTGGTGGACAGCGCTATGCAACGAAGTAACGTAACAATGTGTGCGAGTCTGAACTTCGCGGGCCCAGATCTTCCAGAATGCCCCCCCCCGTTTGTGCCCGCGAGTTGGCCACCCAAGGAGGAGAGAGTAGTGAAGGGGGGGGAGGCGACGAGGAAGGGCGGTCTCGGTACAGTAGCTGCTAAGTGGCGGGGATGTCCGCTCAGCCGCCAGCTGGTCCTGGTAAGGCATGTCGAACACAAACTGTGGTATATAGAGTAAGGCAACGGCCGCGATGTTTGATGTCTTGCGCCCGCTTGTGCTGCCCCCCACCGCATGCCGCCTTCCCTACATCCATCCATAGATAGTGAGTGGGGCAATGTATGCCTACTAATTCATTGGACGCGGCTTAATTTGTTGTATAAGGGACTCAGGAGGAATAGCGGCGAGTCAGGGGATTAGTCAGCCTCGGTGGTCTTAGCGAGTCGCTGAGTGGTGCTTGTTCTTTACATATCCTGTGCACGTCCGCCAATCAACGGGGTCACAACATCAACTCTTAGTTTCTTCCTTCCTTGTGTGTGATATCTCCTACAGATCTGGTCTAGGTCTTCGATAGCCAGCGCTATCCTGGGCAGCAACTGCGTGTACATGGTACCTAAGCTTCATGGCTCCTGCACTTGTACTCTAGAGTACCTACGGTTTGATGTACATATGTAGATATTTGACCCGACGGCGCCGGCAGTCACATCTCGCATGGGTCCGGATCCCCAAGTCTGAGCTATCTACTCATCTGCCTCGAAACATATGATCCGCAGCCGCCTTACGTATGCAGCTGCACACTTTCCATGTCCCATATGGCAGCCTCGACGGGATGCATCTGGATTCTGGCACTCGATTACCGAATCTAATGGGAACCAGAATCCGAATGTTTGGCGTCAAACTCAGGACAACTCCACAAGAAAATAAAAGTGAAACAGGCTGCTGCCCGCATCGGCTGATTCAGCCGGGATTTGAACCCGGGTCGGGCGCATAATGCTACTGGCAAGCGCCCATGATACCCCTACACTACTGAATCTTGCATGTTAGACTTCAAGGTTACCATTGTTGACAGGATGTCGAGAGACGTCATTGATGTGCCCGGGAACAGAGAAATGAGAACAGTATAGATCGCATCACTCGCCATGCATCGAAATCAAGCAGATCGAGTACTTCCTACACCAAATCATGACAGCTACGCTTCCATCTACTCCTCCTCGTCCTCGTCCCCGTCCTCGTCGTCCTCACCCTCGTCGTCCTCGTCGTCCTCGTCGTCCGACACCTCTTGGCCCAACTCCTTTAACCGTTTCTTGTCCACAAGTCAGTATATTGTGTAAAGCGCAGGCTGGAGCATTTGCGCCACAGACCTTATCCCCCTTCCTCTTCTCTTCCAGATCTCCCAGCACCATGAACAGATCGTCCAGTTCGGTCTGCACCTCATCGGCCTTGGCCTTCGCCTCGTCACGCTCCTTGACTAAAGCCTCCTTCTCTTTCACCGCGGCATCACGGGCTTTCGCCGCCTCTGCAGCCGCTGTCGTCTCCTTCTCGAGAGTGGCGGCGTCGACGGCCGAGGCGAGCCTCTCCTCCAGCGAGGCAATGATGAGTGACTTCTTCTCGAGCTCGCCGGCGTGCTCTTCGTGCTGAACCGCGAGATCCTGTCTGTGTTGGTTGGTGGCCTCGGTGAGCGAGGACTGGAGCTGTGATAGGCGGAGGTCCCGCTCGGCGAGTTGCGTCTGGAGGTCCTCCGCATGCTCCCTCGCTACCTGTTCCAGGTCGGACCGTAGCTTCGAATGCTCTCTGTCCCGCTCCTCGAGCTGTGCGCGGACGGACTGGAGCTCGTTATCCTTTTCGGAAGTTATGGAAACGGTTTGTGATCGAGCGTGCTCCAGCTCTTGTTGTAATCTTAGTTTCTGCTCCTCCGCCTGCCGTTTAACCTCGTCGAACGATTGGGCGTTCCGTCGGGCCTCATCGAGTTGGTGTTGCAGTGCCTGTAACTGCGCGGTCTTCGTGGCAAGTCCGGTCACCACCTCGTCCGCCTGCCGTTTCACATCCGCCAGCTTCCTCTCTGCCTCCTCCTGCTGCCGCTTCGTTAATTGCACCTCGTTCGCTGCAGCCTTCGCTTGCTGCTGCAGTTCACCGACCTGCTTCCTTAGCGACTGTATAAGCGTTTCTTTCTCCTCGACAGTTCGTCGATTCCGCTGGCGCATTTCCTCCATAATGGTACGGTTCCGCTCGTCAGCAGTGACCTTCTCAGCCTCGAATTTCCTACGCTGTGTCTCGATCGCTTCGTTGTGCTTCCGAGTCTCTGCGGCGAGCGTCTCTCGTGAGCGCTGGAAGGACTGCTGCAGCTGGGAGCTCAGCTGTTGGGCGGCAAGAAGCTGCTTCTGGAGGGATTTTACGACAGAAGAGTGATCCTTTTGGAGCAAATCCTGTGCGGCCTGGAACTGCTGCTGGGCTGCGTTCATCGCGGCTGCATGTTGTGACTCTATCGCGCGTTTCTCATCCTCGACGGCGTCAAGTATCCGCTGGCTCTCCACGACCTGGCTGCGCAGTGTCTCCAGCTCTTCTAGATCAACACCATTACGGACCTTGGTGATCCCATTGGCTGTGATTTTCGTCTCTAGATTGGGGTCCTTATCGATCGCACGCATCACCTGTCCAAAGTTGTCCTTGAAAAACTCGACAAACACTGGATTGAAATAGACCTCTGGCAAGCCATGTCCATGTCGCGGCCGCTGACCCGGCATGAAGTCGTCTTTCGACGCCTCAAAGTCGCGGATCAATGGGTGTGATCGGAGCTTGGTCAGTTTGTTGACGTACAGATCTCGCTCCATCTGCTGTGTCAGGATCTCGTGTACCTGTGCGCGAGATACTGGAGACTGTGCGTGCGAGAACTCGTAGAGGATGCCCAAAAGGAAGGTGGAGAGACCCTGGACGATGGGATCCACACCATTTTCCTTCACAGCGCCGACGAGTGCTTGCACGCTGGCACCTTCACTCAGGAAATCGTCGACTGCGTCAGAATCTCCAAAGAGCCAAACGGAAAGGAGCATTAGGTAGCCGATACAGATGCGGGGGTCGTATTGGTGCTGAAGAGCCATGATAAGGTTGCCGGAGATTCCTTGGATGGCAGTGACCACTTCTTCACCGGCTTCAGCATCACCTTCTTTCACGCCTGTAGCAAGCACTTTAGCCTCCTTGTCGTCGTAGATCAGGTGCATCAATATTGCACTAGCGATCCAAACCCTATACGGGTCGCCGCGGGAGGCATTGTCGAGATGGAGCAAACAGGTGAGGGCATTCGCCGATGAATCGCCATCATCGTGCAGCTCGATTGCGTATGCAAGGAAATGCCGCCGGACGAGCTCGTTGCCATTGAAGTAAGCCTCCAAACTCCTGCCAGCGGCAAACCTTGCATCGAACGCATGCTTCGAAGAGTTCATCAGTGCTAGATCCAGCAGTCCCTCAATAACACCGCACTCCACAGGCTTGAACTCCGCCTTCTCGTCCTTACTGGCGCCATCAGGTGAAGGCTGCGGTGGCGGTGGCTGCAGTTCTGGTGGGGCGACAGCCATGGTTCCGAATGCCTCCTGCAGCGGTTTATTCCCATCGATCAGATCGGCCATGGCCTTCAGCGCCTCCGTGCGCACCGCCAGCTCCGCCGGCGAAAACGCAACCTTGACCACCAAATGCATTATCCCTGCCGCCACGAGGGCATTCTGATTCTGGACCGTTCCCAGCCCTCCAGGCACAACAAACAGCCGTACCAATCGTAGAGCGTACTGGATATTGGTATCCCTCTGTTCCCTAGCGAACGGCAGCACTTTATCATCCGGCTCAAGGTTCAATAATGCGGCCAACTTCGGGATTCCGCCGGTCTCCCGGAAATATTTCTGGTTCGAAACGTTGAAGCTGAGGAGATTCGAGAGAAGCTGTAGGCAATCCTGCACCACTATCCCTCCCTCCACTCCGCCTTCGGCCTCGATTATTGAAAAGACCTGGTCGAACGCATTCGAAAACGTGATCATCTTCTGGATATCGGTGTGGCCGGCCGAAAGGTGTATCATCAGTAGCACCGCCTCTGGTCTCCAGTCAGCCCTCTCCTCCTCTCGACATCCCCGCAACACTTGCCATTCCGTATAGCCTCCCTTTTATCGCCCATTATCTCTACCAACCTGTTTACTCCCAGCGGCGCGGTGTAGACGCATTCCTGTGTCCTCGCCGGACGATTATTCGAAATCGCTGCGAGCAGTTGTAGCGCATACAGACGGATGTAGAAATCGCCGTCTTCTAGCATATCAAGGAGGATAGTGATATTCTCTTGTTTCTTGCGCTCACCATCAGCCCCGCATTCGCCCTCCTCGGTGCAGAAAAAGGGCGACAGACCTGAGTAAACTCATCTGTAAGCCACAGCGCTATATCCCCCGAGCTCTCCAACTACACTCCGTTACGTCAGCACCTTTGTCATCTCACTCCCAATCCCAATGACAACCCGGGCAACGAACGTTCGACTCATCGGGTACAAACAACATCAGCAGCGTCTCCAGCACGGCACGGACCGTATCCCCATCCTCCCTATCCCTAGCCAAGCACGCGATGAGGCCCCTGAGACCCTCACTCGCCACAAGCTCCTGGAACTCCCGCGCAAAGCTTCTCAACCCTAGTATGGCGGCGCGACGGTCTTCGAGAAGTGTGGAGGACGACAATCGTAGGCATAGCGTTTGGATGGTCGATGCCGCGTCTTGTTTTGGTGGGGCTTGTGCACCTGACAGGAGGCCGGTTATGAGCGACATTGCGGTTTGATTGTGTAGCAGTGTTCGGGGTGCACACGGTGGGGCGGTGGTGCGGTGCTATGCTGTGGTGAGGTGAAAGGTTTCGGGAGAGCCGCATTCAAGATCATCACTTTACGTGGCCACAATGCAGGTAACTACCACCTAGCTACCCCATCTTGCAATAGCTCGCCAATCTACAGTACCACGGAACTACCTTCGTTTCAGCTACAGTAAAGCTTCGCTGAAACGCCAGCTCCTAGTTGTACATACCTTGCTGGGTTCAATTCACTGCTCTCCCGGAAGAAATGTTACGTATCTAGAGAGAAAAAACAAAACTGAATACGGTATTCTATGCATTACAAGAACATATCTAAACGCGGGAGGGTGGCTCCTCCTCGCTTGGGGAAAAAGGTCCATAGCGGTGCCTCGGTGGTCCATCAAGAGAAGCTTTCGTAAGTACAGTAAAGCCAACTTTACCCAATAGTGCTCATGAGAAGAAGGGGAGCTTCGAAAATAAGTCAAGGAACCAAGGAGACATCGGAAGAAGAGAGATAGAGAAACGAAAACCCCGAATTGGATAGCTGGCTTGGTAGGTAGAAGAACACGCGAAAAGCAACCCTACAAGTCACTGTGCTATAAAAGCCACTGAACGACCCTCGCACTCCGACATTTTGGGGGAAAAGGAGCCTTCATACAATCCACAACCGCTTGCTCCCGAACGGATCCCCGCATCGCATCTTTGAAGCCATCTAAAACGTCTCCAAGTCGTCTTCCTGTTGATCGGGTATCACGAATCCATCCTACATAGGCTGGTCAGCCGCATTAAACACCAACAGCAAGGAGGATTTGGGTGTCGTACCTCGGTAGAATACAGAATCGCCTGGATTGAAGGAACCAGACCATCCTCGTCTTGTTCCAGCTCTGGATTCTCCTCCACTGCCCTCTGGACCAACAACTCGATGTCGCGCAGCTTGCTGAAGTAGAAATCCCTCTCCTTTTCCAACCCAGCGACACTCTCCTTCAGCTGTGCATTCTCCGACTGCAGATGAGCAGATCCACCACCACCTAGAGGTGTTCTGGTTCTAGCAGCACCACCGACGGTAGGGGTAGTTCCGCGCTTCGCAGCGTTCGCGCCGACGTTGCTACGGATGGGCTCCTTGGGGGTTCCTCCGATCACAGCAGGCGCGCCCTTTCTGCGGGAAAGGGCATCGTAATCACCACCGGGGTAATTCTGGTCCCAGAATCGCTTTGTCCACTGGAGGAACTCCAGGTTGTCCTGCATCTTGCACTTGACAAGCCTCTCGATGTGGATGGGCCTATCAATGTTCTTCTGGGCGAAGTATACTAACCAGCACCAGTCAAATCAGAAGTGGTCGCTACAGCAGATACCGCATCCAGTACGGGAATAATTACCGGTGAGGACCTTGAGATTGTTGATGTATTCATACTCTGAGCGGGCATTGAACTTGACCTTGTGCATTGGCACATCTCCTATAGTGACACCCGTACATCAACAACACGTTCCGCGAAAGCAACCACCATCCGTTCAGATTGTCAGTCGAGAGCTTGCGAAGGAGCGATACCGTAGATCGAATCGAAGACCTGGCAGAAAGCAGCACTGCGATTGGATATTCATCAGCCGACATATACCACCATTTCCCCGGCAACCCCGCATCGCTGTGTTGCTTCTCGTGGTGTGGTTGCCAGGCTATAAGTACATACCCGGTTCCGCATTGTTCAACACGCGTTATGTTAAGCTGCAACAGAGAGTTGAGCCAGTTCAGGAGTTCTTGTCTGCAAGGAAACCCAATCAGCGCAAATCGTAAGTATCAGTGGCAATAGCCCGCAGTTAAAAAGGTAGGTGCATACCGAGACTCTCCCATGTTGTCGGCGTGTGAAGAGGATAAAGAGGAGTTGTCTGTGGGAGGTGTTTCGGGAAAGTGAAACTACCGAGTGCAAAAGGTTTAATATGAAAGGAAAGGAGCAAGAGATGGAGGAAGTCGGAGAGATGAGGGGTGGGGTGTTCAAGTAATGCGTGTGCGACGGTGAGGTGCCTCACAACTCTTTGGCGTCAGGAAAAGACAGGGAACCGCCACTCTGCTTTTGGTGCTTTAATGCCAAGCCAGGATTCTGTATCCACGATTGGACCCTGGCCTCCTGCCTTTCAGTCGTGAGTGACGGAGGAATAAAGGAAGACTTTTACCGTAAAGGGAATAAAGGCTTTGGTCAACGTAAAACACGTCAAAATTCCGCAAAGCATCGTTATACAAGAAGCAGCACGCACTCAGACTAGGCATCAAATCTACCGGATATTTGCACATGCGCTCAGATCACCACTCTCCACACTCAATCCCGCCCATTTCTATTCTAGTCGTCCCATCTACAGCTGTAACATCGAAAGATGTCTCCATCCCACCGAACCTCACAGATTACTGCCCTTTCCCATGTTGCAGCGCCCTCGCTGCTGACGATTCCGCCTCTTGGGTCACATTCCTCAATACCGGCCGTACAGCCGACATCTCCCGTCGCTGCAGTCTAATCAAATCACCTCTCTCCATGGCATCCTCCTCGATATCGGAGATGACGGGAGTCTTATCTGGATTCCCTGGCGATGGCCCACCATCGGGAACTGCATACGAGCCCCAGCTTCCTCCAACCGACTCAAGGAGGAAGTCTGATGCCGTAGGCTCGTCCAACACACCGAGATCCTCGGGACGGAAGTACTTCGGCATGATGTACATACGAATTGGGATTAATATGAAGATGATGACAGGGAAGCTAGACTTGTCGGTTAATTATACTGACAGAACCGAAGAGCGAAATACTCACCCAACAGCGGCGATCGTGTTGGTAATTGCAAACGTCTAAACGGGTTAACCCAGTCCTTCACTGGAAATCACGGAGCGGGGACAAACTGCGGCAAACCCAACCAGCTCGACCCAGACAAACGCCCACAGAGTCGAGTTCTTCACGCGGCGAAGAGGATGGCCGATGCTGGTGAGCGTCTTGTCTTTCAGGAGATAAAGAATCTTCAGTGTCATCCCGTTGTCCTCCAGCGCCTGGAGTCCCATAACGAAGAAAAGTCCGGCCATAACCTACATCCTGTCAGTTTGGTTGCGCGACTCTTTCCACAAAGTGGTACCACGCACAGCTTGGGGGATGAGTCCAAGAAGAAACAGTAGGGGCCCAGTCATAGTGCCCAATGTGAGTAATCCCTGTGCCAGATTGCTGATCCGTTGCTCCACAACATGATCGACAGTGGTCTGCACCTTGCCTTCATTATCTTCTCCACCGTCAGTTTTCTTACTGGTCACACACAATGCAGCGGTGTGGAAAGGCGCCTGGGGAATGAGGCCGCTATATCAATGTCAGTTTATACTCTCTCACTGATCGGATGTCACGAACTTTGGTGCTGGAAGTCCCAGGATACCAGAAATACCAGTGGTGAGTCCAAGCAAAAATATATCCCAATGAAACCCACTAGGTTTCTTCAGCGGGAACTCGGTTCCTTGAGCCATCAAACTGGATACATTATGGTCGAATACGAACCTGCGGTGCGCCGTTAGCTCACACATCATCTGAAGCTGCGACAGGACCTACAGGATTGTCAATAGGATCGCAAAGCTATACTTAACGTCAGCCATGTTCCGAATCGCCAATCACAGCAGAACGAGCTTACGGAATAGCCAAAAAGATATCGCCTGTGCTGATGTCCCAGATACGAACGAACCAGTCACGGTCCGGGGTCGGAAGGAAAGCCTTGCTGATAGGCATACGCTCGAGGTGTACGCCATCCATCCTCCCAATGAACTGAAATCCGGTGAAGACGACGACTGCCAACGGTGTACCATAATCTTTCAAGAATACGCGGATCGGATGGTTGAAAAGATTGCTATTGCCGATGAGACTGGCAATATAACCAACAGCTAGGACTAGTAACGCAATCACGATCGAAAGGTATGCGGATGCTTCACTGGCTCGCCATTGGAGCGTGAGAACCTGGATGCCTTTTTGAATGTAGAGAATCGCCACGTAGAAGCTTTATGCGGGTGTCAGTCGACTGATGCTTCAAAAATACATTTTCGCCCATCACCCACCCGAAGATATCGCAACTGAACCGAGTCACCCAGCGAACAGCATTGCAAGCGTTCGTGATAGCCAGAACCCAATGCATGACCATAGCCCACCTAGACGCGTATAAGCATGCATTCCTACCGCAGACCGCAGAAGCCTGATGCATAGAAGATTCACAGGCAGATCCAGCACATAAACGGGAAATACGGCGTTCCTCTGATATCCGTCAGTCACAAGTTCACCACTGGCCACTGGACTACCAGGTGCAAGCTGGAACCTTACCTTGGAGTCATAACAGCATAGACAGTGTAATTAAACACTGTAATGGGACCCGTAACACCAACAATACACAGCGGTTGTGCAGCCAGCAATGAAAACAGCACCGCGGCAATCACTGAAGCAAGCAGTACCTCGTTGACGCCGTATGCGCCATCCATCTTCTCGTACCTGAGTGCCCGTTTTAGTCGCCCCTGCAACAAAGGAAACAGGACGAATGAGCTTCCTTACATGTCATACGAGAAAGCCAGGGCCGGCAAAATACTTTATATCCGCCCAGAAGTCAGTAATCCGTCCCCGTCGTGCTCGTCGGAGTTAGTTTCACAAGAGAAGAAAAAAGAAGAAAAAGGAGCGAAGCAAAAAAAAAAAAGTGACTCACTTTGCAAAGTACATGTAAACTGTACCACATCGTCAGTGTACCGATTCATAGACATCACAACCAGAAGGGGGGGAGGGTGCTCACTAGTACTCGGCACGATCCGGTAATCCCACGCATCAGTGAAATCGGAGACATAGTACGGCGCCCTCCTCTTAACGTCGTTGATCATTCCCTGGAACCAATAGATGCGCCACCATTTCACCGAGGCCAGGGGCTGTGGAGAGTCGTTGAAGGAGCTCATCGTTTGTCGTGTCGCGTGTATAAGGTGAAAGACAAAAGACGAAAGACGCGAAAGTCGGAAGAGCTTAGGGGAGATAGCTCTAGCTGTCCGGTTGAGTCAGAAAGAGTTGCACGGTGTAGGGATCATGCAGGATAATTTGGGGTGGAAACGAGATGAAAGCCGTTTTTTTTTGAGTTGGTACATACACACTGAGGGACTCCAGCTCTATGTATATACAGCGCCAAAAAGTGGGGGTCTTTTGCTGCTGCAGTCGCGCGGGAGCACTGCCGGAATCAGCGTAAATGTCACAGTCTCCCTGGTAGCTGAGCGGGCGACTGAGTTGAGCAGGCGAGCAGAAGACTTAGCCGAGCGTGCGTGCGGGAGCAGATGACTTAAGGTAGGCGGGGTAAGAGATGGTAAGATAGTCTACGTGGGCGGAGGGCTCGGGAGCAAAAGAGTGACCGAGAAGTTGGGTGAAGAAGTGAAGAGATATGTACACTTTAAAACCGAAGACTTGCATTACATATTACCTGGGTGCTCCTTATGGCTCATCCAGCTCGCTGGTCACTTCCCTATTCTACGACCTACATGTTTCCATTCCTGCATTCCTTCCGTGTTGGGGAGCTGCAGCTTCATGGTCCCCCGTATAGTAGACGGCCGGAGACTGCTGCTCTCCCCACCACCTGCCGGAAACCATCCCCAACCTTGAGCCCACCGAAGACCACGTACCACCACAGCGACAAGGAGATCGGGATATTGCTTGCAGCCGACATGAATCCTTTCATTCCGCGGAACAATCCAGTCACCTCGAGCGGTCCGCCAACTGGCAGCATCATGCTACCTCCCACGACCGGAAAACATCCCCCTGCTGACAGCGCAAGTCCTTCAGCACATGCCGCCCTTGGTCGATCGGAAGATGTTTTGCCCATTGATCCGGCTCTGTGACCTCATGTTCCACTGGATGATGAGTGCCACGGATGGCTCAGGGTAGCTCCAGGTAGCAAAACCAAAGACAGGAACAAGGACGATGATGAGGGCGAAGATGAGAGATTAGGGCGCGGCAAGCAGGCGCGCGGCGAGGACCAGAGAAGGAGGGCGCGAAGGCACGTAGCAGTGTGTCCAAACGTGGAACAAGGCGTGCGGATCGAGTGAGCGGGCGAGCGGGCGAGGCAAACATCCAGACGGGTGGGTGGATGGGTGGATGGAGGCGTGCACATGGAGAGATATCTAAGAGACAAGACTTTACGCCAACAGTACACTCTCCACACCGTGGCCCACTGAAAATCCCACAATACGATGCACACGGTGCGACAGACAAAACATCCGGAACCTTTCTCATGGTACATCCAAAACCTTCTTCACGTCGAGCGACCAGAGCGTTTTCTCACCGCGCAAGCAGAATCTTCCTCGCCACACAATCAGAACCCAGGATCTGCCCTCACCGGGCAACCAGAACCAGGACCTTTCCCTTGCTGGGCAGCTAGAACCTTCCAGACCTTAGTCATTCCGTAGTGGTGGTCGCGGCGGCAGTGGCGGCGGCGCCGGCAGCAGACCGTGACAGATGTGGGGTTTGAGGCTTGGGTGCATCGAGCCCGTTTCGGGCACTGGGCGGATTTTCAGCGATTGGGGCTGGTATTCCAGGCTCGCGAAGTACAAGCCGAGATGCCAGCCTCACGCCGCGGCAACCGCGTGTGATATATGTTGTTGGCGTAGAGTAGGTAGTAAGTAGTTAGTGGAAGGAGAGACAGCTGACTGCTGTCATCGGTACAATGCCCCACCACAGCAAAACTCATGGTTGCACTACCACTGTAATTCCCGCCCGGCGGCAACTTTATTTTGCGGCATTTACAGTATCCCGTGTTTGGCAGACTTCACGAGTTATGCGGCAGGACCCAACTCTACGCTCCTAGCCAGTGTTTCTTGCCGATACCGATTAACGCAAGATCGGCAGTGTTCCCACAGTCTCAATTCAATTATTTTATTGCATACAATATCTGAGTACACTAATAAGGCCCTGTTTGGTTCGACCGTATTCCGAGAAGCTACCACACAAAACCGAGAAACCGTCGGTTCGAGGTCGCAAAACTAATACTTTTGAAGTGCTCTACGGTAGTAGTTTGCGACCTCGCGAACCGACGGTTGGCGAAATACGGCCGAACCAAACAGGGCCTTAGTAAATACATGATTGCTGCCATCCTTCAGAATATTGTCAGTACTCCATTAGCAAAAGATCCCCACTTTTTGACACTGTACGTACCAAAGACGGCCGCCCCCTGGGCGGAGGAACATGCCACTAAAGACCTCCATTCTGCCAACGAAAGTCATACTCAACACCATCATCTCGTCAGATTCCTCTGCATCGGTGATTTGTGGCAACTGCAACACATATGTCTGAGCAGGTTTCGCGGTCAACCGGTGGAACCAGCCGGGTAGAGTTCGTGGTGTAACCCGTTCCGAACCACCCGCGGCGTATGTACCACTCAGCATGAGTCGACGCTCAGCAAAGGCGATAACCAATGCCTTTTCTAAAGCCTTCTATCGAGGGGAGCTCTGACAAATCCGTCGAGCTTTACCGACAGCCTCCAGCAGATCAGCCTCCACCTAAATTTCCAAGGTGACAAGTCATTAAATGCTCGTATCAGATATTAGTACTGCATGGACTGGAGTTTCCTACTTCTTCCATCGCGATATCTGATCCACACTCTTCAACCCGAACTTACGTCTAGTCTCCTCCCTCGTTGGTGCCCTTTGTTCACCTGCTCTGAATGTCACCTGCGTGTGGTGAGCCCATGCACGGACTCCCAGCTTGAGTTCAAATGTGTGCGAGCGCTTTGCTCGGGAAGGTGTCGCTGGGGGGCGTGGAATTCGTCGTGGAGCTTTAGCGCCTCCCTTTTTACGAGGGCCTGGCCGCTACCTGAACTTCAGAGAGGAACGGAGATCTGGCTTGCTAGCCGACTTCTCTTCCGCGGTGGACTGTAAGTTGGCAGTAGAGAATATCTTGAGAGTTTGTGGACAGGTACAGGTGGTACCAGCCAGGAAGTCAAGAACGGGGGTGTGGTGGACACGGGTAGGTGATGGATAATTATCCGTTTTAAGAGTATATTGCTCCAATTTGAAAGCTGATATATCTTTTACTCTCGTGGGAACTCAAAAACGGTGACGCGCCGGCGGCGGGGAGCCATGATCGTGGATGCCAGGCCTGGCACCATCAGCTTTCCTATATGTATTCCCATATCGTCCAATAACATGTCGTCTATCGAATGTCACAATGCTACTCCCATTGGTGGTCTGCTGGTCGGTAGACGTGTCTCGGCTGAAAGTGAGTTAAAAAAAAATACAGCGCGCTAGCAATAAGCGCCAAGACGGCGCCCCACCGCCAAAAAAAAAAACCATGCTTCTTTTGCATAGATAAGATAATGCGGTATCTTGCACCAGGAACTTGGCGACCGTCGATCATCTTCCTCCGTGCCATGGACAGACTCTTCTCATATACTTAGATATGTATCTACATACAATAGCCCCACGTCACGCCGCGTGACGACCAGGCACCAGACTTTGCCGTACACAGATGTTGAATTTATCTCGGAAATACACAGCTACACAGAGGTAAAGCACACCATCCACCGACTACTACCCTTGGTGTGTGTACTATTCGAGGTGTGTGTTTTGCGGCACGTCGAAGCGTAGTAGCCCAAGCCTTTACAGATGGAGCACCGTGATGGTGCTTTGTTGGGATTGTTCGGCAAACCACCACAGTTGCATTATGGGTCCTCAAACCTCTCATATGGAATGGAATGGGTTTCGAAGTGTAAAAAATAACGAGCTCTGATTGGTCGCTGTTTCCATTTCCATTCCATTTTTCCATTCGACTCCAAAGGGCGATGGGCTTGCTAGTGTGTAAATGGGTTCGGTTGGGGTAGCCTTTTTCGGTGTAGTCTAGCTGATCGAGAAAGGATCTGCATAGCTGGGTCGTGTGGCTGAAAGGTGTACCTGCTAGTGCATCGTATGATACAGATTCTTTATATCTACATAGATCAGCAAGTAGTTAAACCATGGTTGGTACACGGCAAGTATGTATAGCGAGAACGAGAACACACATCACCACCGCGGCGATGCCTCGAAAGTCAAATCGAGCGACAGTGATCCAGCATCTCCAACGGCAGAAGGTTGTAGAGACGGACAAACCAGAAGCTTATGAGATAGCTACTACGAATACACTTCATCAAAGCGAACTCGAGCCAGATGATGGGAGCGATGACTTCGAGGATTTTGATGAAGATATGGAAGTTTTTGCTCTCGTGGAGGCTGTCGATATCGATATACTGCCATGGTAGAAATCAAGTGATACGACCTTCATCAACTCTGCTTCCTAGGTTCCGCATTCCTAGATTCCGCATTCCTAGCAACCATCCATTTAGCAACCCATTCGGGGTCCTCAAGCCACCCCATACAAATGGACTCGCGCAACCCATTCCATTTTCCCATTCCATTTGGAGGTTTGAGGACCGCTAATATCTGTCTCACTTTTGTCATGAGTTGCTTTGCGGGCCGGCCCCGTGGTACCCAGGTGAGTGGATGCTCACAGCCCTTAGTTAGTGGTTCATTGTTGTTGTCATTCACCTCCGATCGCCGCCTGTCCTTCCGAAACCAAGCCCTCTTCGTCGTGACCCATACTCCTTCATCGGCTCCTACAGCCTCCGTCCGTCCAATAGGGGGTTGATTCCCAAGAACCCACCCATCGTCCCGGGCTGTCCATTCTACATATTCACATATCTCAGCGCAATTCGCACGAATGGGGCAGCGGAGCATCTGAGCTTGAATCTTTAGGCTTGTAGGGACTTGCTAAGGGCCCGTTTGGATAGGCTTCACCAGAACTTTAATAGTATATAGACACTTGGTAACCCGACTTTTTCCTCCTCCCCATCCCCCAGCCCAGAGCCTGGTAGCGGCTCCGCGGCGCTGGCAGCGGCGCTCTGCGCAACACCAGCTCTCCCAACTGCCGCGAGACCACTGCATCGCCAGCTGTTCCTCCAATGCTGCGTTCCTGGTGTCCGCAAGAGGACCCCCGGCTCATAGAAGGGTACACAGGGTAAGGAATGTGGCATTCGCATTATCTCTTGTACGCGGTGGGGGTTTTCGCAAGCTAGGACCTCTTGGACATATCGTCTTTTGGAAAGAGTAGTTAGAGGTACGCATCGGAATTTTTTTTGGTGCGCGTGGCATATACTGCCACCGCCGGAAGGGGAGCCCATGGTTGAAGTTAAAATGCGGTACTGAGTGGCGGTGCAGAAACTGACCTCTAGAGGTCAGTTCTTCTTTCTCAATTTTTGTGCAATCCAAACGGGGTTACAGTTTTATTTGCTCGGGGTTTTCGAAAAACAGACTAAAACTGAGCGTATCCAAACGGGACCTACTTACATAGGTTATCTCAGCAAACATCACTATGTAAATCCGCAGCCTTTTAAGCCGCAACAGGCAAGCTTGAACTTGGCAGCGTCTTGGTATACATCCAGGTATGAATCGTGGTTGCGGCAAAGGCCCGTGTAAGACGATTTACTGCTACTTCGAGTGGCTAGAGAGCGTCTTGGATTCTTCGGGATTTCGGCTTCGTTGTAGCATATGTGGGTGGCAGGCCGCGTAAGTACCTCAGCCCAAACGCATGCAGAGCGAGTAGGTGCAAATATGTGCTTGTCTATTTGGCTTGGGTGCTGCAAACGGTCCAGTTCGAGCCACTTTTGCTTCCCGCCTCTATTGAGTAACTAAACCCCGGCCGGCAAACAACAAGGAAAGAGTGAAGATAATATACACAGGTGAGCACGCACAGAAGAGACGAAAAAATCAACCTCGTCGCGAAGGATTGCCCTCTGCCCATCCTCCTACACACTGAACAAGTATATTTACAATCGATCTTGTCCATGGCGTGGCTCAATTCATTTCGAAATCAACAGATTGGGTACAATTCTTTCCGATCAACACCCCTCCTGTCTGTGTGGGAGGATTTACGAAGGCGGGATTGGTGGTGTGTCGGTCTCGGTTGGTGGGAAGTCGGAGGGAAATGGACTAAGAGCGAGCGAGAGTGAATGATTAGCCAACGAAAGCACCAGGAACCCGTTCGATGACAGATAGGCTGGATAAACGGAACGCTGAAACCTACGGAGGCGCTGATGTTTCTCCTCTGGGAGTGAAGAACTTCTCGAAATCATCTCTGTCGGCGAACGGTCTGTCTACTGTCAGCGCGCGGGAGTCTCGGCTAGACGAGTGACAATGTGGAGACCAACCTCTTTCCCAGTAACCTAATCATGTCATCTCTGGACAAAACCTCTTTCGACAGCAGCTCCTCGGCAACCAGTCCAACTTCACTCTTCCTCTCCGTCAAGAGGTCCTTGCACTTCTCGTAGGCGTCTTGAACAATCCTCTTTACCTCGGAGTCAATCTTCTGAGCGGTGGCCTCAGAAAAAGGCTTGGTGAGTTTCTGCTCATCATCCTCGAAGTGCAGGTATCCAACTTCCTTGCTCATCCCCCACTTGGTAACCATAGCCGTTGCCAGCCTTGTGACTTTGTTGAAGTCGTCGGAAGCCCCGCTGGTGACTGTGTCAAAGTGAAGCTCCTCGGATACACGGCCTCCGAGGGTCATCGCCATGCGGTCCATAAGTTGATTGACAGACATCAGGTACTGCTCGCCGGAAGGAAGGTACTGAGCGTATCCAAGAGCACCGGATCCTCGGGGAATGATGGAAACCTTTAGTAGAGGGTCGGCGTATTGCAGATACCAACCACAGATAGCGTGGCCGGCCTCATGGTATGCGACTGTCCGCTTCTCGTTGGGAGAGAGAACTAGCGACTTCTTTTCCAGTCCACCGATAACACGCTCAATAGCTTGCTCGAAGTGGGTCATCTTGACGGAGTCGGCGCTCTGACGGGCAGCTGTATTTCTGTCAGCACGAGGTTTAGTGGGCACATGGATTAAAGATGGTACCAATGAGAGCAGCCTCGTTCACGCAGTTGGCGATATCAGCACCGGCAAATCCAGGAGTTAGCGCAGCAAGCCTTCCGCTCAGGTGGTCCATTTCCTCGAACGTTGTGACCTTAGCCAGATGCACCAAGAATATTTGCTTCCTGCCATCCATAGTCGGCCTATCAATCACGATGTGCCTGTCGAAACGACCGGGTCGCATCAACGCCTTGTCAAGGACATCCGCACGGTTGGTACCGGCAAGCACGACCACTTGGTCCTGAGTGTTGAAACCATCCATCTCGGTGAGAAGTTGATTAAGCGTACTCTCACGCTCGTCATTCCCTCCGCCGAAGTTCGATTTTGCACGGGCCTTCCCTATGGCATCGATCTCATCCACAAAGATAATGCATGGTGTGTTCTTCCTGGCCTTTGCAAACAGGTCACGCACACGCGAAGGACCAACACCGACAAACATCTCCACGAATTCCGAACCGCTGACGGAAAAGAAGGGAACACCAGCTTCTCCGGCAGTAGCTTTGGCAAGTAGAGTTTTACCGGTACCGGGGGGGCCGGAGAGGATTGCTCCTCGTGGAATCTTGGCTCCAAGCTTCTCGAACTTCTCGGGCTGCTTCAGGAATGACACGAACTCCATGATTTCAACTTTTGCTTCGTCCATTCCGGCGACATCCTTGAACTTGGTAGTGATATCGGTCTCCTGGTTGAACATCTTCGCCCTAGACTTACCAATGCCAAAGATGCCACTTTGCCCACCTCCACTAGAGGCACGCCGTGAGAGGAATATTATTGACCCAATAACCAGAAGCGTGGGGGCAAACGAAAGAATGGTTCCGGTCCAGGAGATTTCGTCCTTGTAGGCAACGGGAATGCGCTCGTGGCTAGGGATTCCCAACTCCCGCTGGGCCTCCTCCAAGCGGCGTTCGAAAGCTTCCACAGAGCCAACACTGAAGTAGTAGAAGAAGTTTCCGCTTGCAGCCGGAGAATCAGGGTACGCGGAGGCCGTGGCATCTCCGTAAAGGTAGACCTTGACGCGGTTGCGGTTGATCACAACTAACCTCTCAACTAAGCCCTTATCCAGGAAAGTATTCCTGAATTCCTGCCAGGTGATCTCGCGGGATTGTTCTCCTGGCGAGATGAACCTGACGACCAACCAAGTGGCAAATGTAGCCAGAATGGCAGTCGTGACATCCATCCTGCGCCCTCCCCCTTCACCAGGCTTTTGCTGCTGACTGCCCTCCTTGCGCCGTTCTCCTTCACCTTTGCTGCCCTGTTTGTCTCCCTTGTCGCTGGCCTTCGTCTTCCCGTCCTCAGCCGCTGCACCGGGCACCCCACCCAGAATACCACTCACCCACCCCCGCAAGGCATTCGGAACACCGAAACACATGCGGTGGAACTTCGCAATGGGCGCCATTGACCGCGCCATAGCATCCTTGTCAAAATCCGACATGCTATTCCAACGCTTTTCGTAGCGTTCCGTATTCATATCGAGCGAGAAGAGATAATCGATCCATTTCCGCATTACCGGGTTTAGCTGATCATATGGCACCGGCTTGAAGTCCCTGTACGGCGGAGGAAACTCCTTCGGCAGCGGCAAGACCTTCTTGGGGTTTGCAGAACTCGTGTTCCTCTTCGCGTAAAAACGCCGGTCAATTGCCAGCCTCGAGGCCGCCGGTAGTGGTCCCGATGTAGTCCATGATTGGGGCGGCCGGTGCGGAACTATGCGAGGCCTTATCGAGGCAGCGGCGGTGCTGGTGAACAACGACCTGGACGACGCTTTTGCGAGCGTTCGGCTTCTGAAAAGCATCGCTGCAGGGTGGTGGTGGTGGTGGCGGTGGTAGTGGTGGTGGTGGTGGTGGGTAATGGTCGTCCGACGAGAGTGAGTGAATGGGGACTACTACACTTGGCGATGAGGGGTGCGGGTATACGCTTATATCCGGATGGAGATTGAGCGGGCTTGAGAATGGCGCTTTTGGTGACGATTCTGTTAGAGCTGTCTTCTGTTTTGTAGCTCGTAATCCCCTCCCTAGAAATTATCGAAGCGGGGGCACGGGCTGTGGTGTGGTGGGTCGGTCGCAAGCTCGATGACGAGGATGAAGTCGGAGGTGCCACCATCGTCCATCACATCACCTCACCCACCCACTAACGCCAAGGCGTCTGTCCGATTGCTCCATCCCACCTCAATAATCGATCCTCTTCGCGGCTCATGCGGCCGAGATCTAAAATCTAGCGCGGCTGTGAATTTGATAATATGTGCTCTTGGCCGTCTGGTCCCAACCGGAGGCTAGTGTAATTTTTATTTTATGCCCGCCAAGTGTATTTATCTTATCAATTTCAAACCCGCGTTAGATAGCAACCAGATCTCGACACGCCAAACGTCCACCTTCAACACATCCATCCCAACCACCACCCATCCATCCACACTTCCATCACACACACAGCGGACTTTCTCGACCCGACAGTTCCGCACCGATCCTGAAACAGCTACCACAACGGAACTCTACATTATGGCTGACACAGCCGTCGCGAAGCGTCCGTCCACGCTGACATTCACTGATCCTACATACTCCTCCGCCCTCGACATAGACAGCTTCGACAGTGATGACAACGACTACGCAAAGCTCAAGAAGCTACAGCGGCACCTTGAGTAGAAACTCTCGAGTTCGGACGTGTTGGGCGATGATGCTATTTATTGGGTGCAAGATAAACTGACGAGCTGGGTTGGGCGGTGATGCAGGTACATAAGTCTGCAGGAGGAATACATCAAGGACGAACAGCGGAGTTTGAAGCGGGAGCTTGTGCGAGCACAGGAGGAGATCAAACGGATCCAGAGTGTGCCATTAGTTATTGGGCAATTCATGGAAGCGATCGACCAGAAGTTGGTGCTCCCGTCCCACCCAGCCCGCCACGCCTGCTGCGAGACCATGGTTCTAACATCAAGCTTTTCCATCTCTGCAGTACCGGAATCGTACAGAGCTCAACCGGTTCCAATTACTTCGTCCGAATCCTCTCTACTCTTGACCGCGAGCTCCTTAAGCCGTCATCGTCAGTAGCACTGCACCGCCACTCCAACTCTCTGGTCGACATCCTGCCACCGGAGGCGGATTCATCGATCGCGATGCTGGGTGACCATGAAAAGCCCGACGTCAGATATTCCGATGTAGGAGGTCTCGACATGCAAAAGCAAGAGATCCGCGAAGCAGTCGAGCTTCCCTTAACGCACTTCGATCTCTACAAACAAATCGGTATCGACCCACCACGAGGTGTGCTCCTCTACGGTCCTCCAGGAACCGGCAAGACCATGCTCGTGAAAGCGGTCGCGAACAGCACAACCGCAAAGTTCATCCGTGTGGTTGGCTCCGAGTTCGTGCAGAAGTACCTCGGTGAAGGTCCGCGCATGGTCAGGGACGTGTTCCGAATGGCCAGAGAGAACTCCCCCGCGATAATCTTCATCGATGAGATCGACGCCATCGCTACCAAACGTTTCGACGCGCAGACCGGTGCCGATCGTGAAGTCCAGCGTATTCTCCTCGAGTTGTTGAACCAAATGGACGGATTCGATCAGACCTCTAACGTCAAGGTACCCTGCCGCCTCCCCACATCCAACCCCTCCCAGAAACGCACTAACCCCACCGTTTCACCAGGTAATCATGGCAACCAATCGCGCCGACACCCTCGACCCAGCACTTCTCCGTCCCGGCCGTCTAGACCGGAAGATCGAATTCCCGAACCTGCGGGATCGCCGCGAGCGCCGCCTGATCTTCACCACAATCGCCAGCAAGATGTCGCTATCCCCCGAAGTTGACCTGGATAGCCTGATCATCCGCAACGAGCCACTATCGGGCGCCATCATCGCCGCGATCATGCAGGAGGCTGGGCTGCGTGCCGTCCGCAAGAACCGATACAACATCATCCAAGCCGACCTCGAGGATGCGTACAGCTCCCAGGTAAAGGTCGGCAATGAGGCCGAGAAGTTTGATTTCTACCGTTAGATCGTTGATTGCTTGATATGCTTTCTTTGGTCGGTTGCTTTTACCTACAGGACAGGTCTGTGTGCGTGTGCAAGGTAGTCGATAGTGTGTGTGTGCGCGAGCTGAAACGGAATGGAATGCGTTTGCTGTTGCGGTTACTAAAATCAGTGATGCATTTTAAACCATCAAATCGCATATTTTGCCCTCGGAATCACGGCCCGCCATCCACACCCACGTCCCTCAACCAACCATCGTAATGTAGTTCTGTAACATTCATTCCAGTTATAAATAAAAAAAACCCCGGGGAAGTGTGAACTGAAGAAAGGAAGGAAAGGAAGAAACTACACTGCACTCCCCCAAAAGTCCCAACTTTCATACCTACGGGGACAACGGCCAAAAGTGAATAGGAACTGACGCAAAACAAAAAAAAGCAAAACCGTCACTCCTACCCTTTCCCCAGTTCATCGCGGAAATTAGAAAGACAAGCAGCAAAGAAAATCAATGTAGCATGAGAAAGTCAAACTTGCACACGTAGAGCCCCCAGCAGGAACAAGAAAACAGTAAAGGAACAGTAGCAGCACAATTCTAACGAAGATAGCTGCAGGTCGAGCAAGCTTCGTTTGGAAAGGAAGACGACCGGTAGAACAAAAAAAACCCCACTCCTCTCAAAGCGTTTCCTTAGTACCACACCTCCTTCCACGCTTCCTCGTATCATTTTGTTTTAGCAGGCAGCAACAGCCTTCAAGATAGGGTACAGCGCTTGAGCGTCAGTCTGTTCCTCGGTCTCCCTGCTGTCACCCTCAGCTTGTTCCGCATCCGGAGCGTCGCCCATCGCGTGGTCTTCCCCCTCAATCGCCTGGGCAATTTCGGCCTCGGACTTGATTTGTATTGCCTCGGCATTCTTCTCGCGTTCGTCGTGTTGTTGCATTAGTCCCTTGATGTAAATGTGGAGAGCGTTGAGAAACTCTGAGTGCGAAGTCTTCTCGGCTTGGTTTTCGACAAGAGAACCAAGTGACGGGTCAATCATCGCATCGCTTAGCTCTTTCGCTTTCCGCAACACATCGACGGGGTATCGGCGAGCTTCGTTGGACTCGAAATTAGTGCCAAGCGACGATGCGGGGGCCGAAGAAACTGGTGCGGAGTATCCCCCACCAACTTCACCGCTCGAAACAGCAGTCGGCAAACTCGGGTACATTGGCGTGGTCGAAGTCTGGGGGGAGATTTGCTGAGGCGACTGGTTCACGGGCGAGTGCGACGTGGTGTAATTTGACTGGGGCGGGGTAAGTGCAGTTGTACCTGACGAGTTCTGCTGGCCCATAGGCGCCGGGGGGGCCCCGTCGTGCTGTTGCTGAGGACCTGACTGGGGAGCTTGACCGTTCGGCGGGTGGGGCGCCTGATTGGACTGAGTGCGGAATTGCTGGTATTGCGGAGAATTGCCATAGACAGTCGCTGAAAGCTGTGTCAGGAAGTGATCCGCATCGATCAGGTCTTGCTTGGTACGCAACGAAGGGAGAGTGAATGACTGAGGACCTCCGTTGGCAGCGGGCGCGGTAACGGTGGTAGAACCACTGAAGTCGATCCCTTCACCCGTGGTAGAAGGAGCGGAAAACTGCAGAGCCGTAAGGCGCTGAGCCATCGCGCCATCATATACAGGCTGGATCTTGTGACGTTTCGCATCCTCAAAGAACTGATCCACTCCGTCGAACGACCGCTTCTTGGCATTCTGTTGCTCCTGCTGGTGCTGGTGCTGGTGCTGGTGCTGGTGCTGGTGCTGCTGTTGCTGCTGAGCTGCAGCAGCCTGAGCGGCTTGAGCGATGACCTCCTGCCCAGTCTGCGGGGTGTGAGGGTAGTAGTAGACAGCACCACTCTGAGGCGTGTTGTTGGGGTAATAGCTTCCAAGGCCTGGCACGCCGTGAGAGGGGATCCCAGCCATTCCATGGTGCAAAATACCGTAGTATGCTTGAGCAGCAGTAGCAGCCAATGCTATGTACACGTCAGTAGACGGTTCCCACCTGGGAGGAAGTGCCGCAATCAGCGGTGCCGGGGGGGGGGGGGGGGGGGGCGACGTTGCATGCCGCCCC
>Ga0307508_10000205_pt1 | contig 71440 bp, 52 predicted proteins | sample 9_EM_MG_FD_203089 | JGI IMG/M metagenome (GOLD analysis project Ga0307508, IMG submission 203089) | Populus trichocarpa ectomycorrhiza microbial communities from riparian zone in the Pacific Northwest, United States - 9_EM | ecosystem: Host-associated > Plants > Roots > Unclassified | place... | reverse complement strand
TGGCGCGCTCGGAGAGATTCGAACTTAAATCATAAGGTATTGAAGAATCTGTAGCTTTTTCTTACGATCTGGCCTGAGGGACATGTCGAGGGACAGGGGCGGGGATTGAGGTTGCCTTGGCGATTGTGAGATAGCGCGACGCCTTTCAGAGGGGGGCGTTTCTGGCGCGGTAACTCAAAGAAACTTGGGCCGCTGCCAACTCTGACAAGGGGGGCGATCGAGAACCACAGGTCGGCATCTCCTCTTGACCAAGCATCCAGAGAAAAACTGGCGGATGGATAGGGCGCGACCAAAAAGAACAACGGAAAGGTAATTGGTAGACGTAGGCGTTGCTGTTGCGATTGGCTGGCCGCGACGAGCCCTGCCGCAAGCTATGCTGGACGGGATTGTCGCTCTTTCATGCGACGCGGCAAGTATTTCTGGTATTTGAGTCGTCATTGGGATGCCTTGCCGCGGAAAGCTATCGTTCCGGATAAAGCTTCAAATCGATCTTTCGGTCTCCGCTGCCAATGACGATTCCTGCAGCATCAATTTCCTCAATCTTCCATCCCATGAAATCCTCGCCGCTCGCGACCCAGGTGCCGGACGGATCGGTCCTGCGGAACACATAGGCCTTGCGTATGCCCTGCATCACCACGATGCCGCCGAGCAAGAGGCCCGGGTCGGCCACAGCCGGCGCAGGCGGCCGTATCGTCGGAGGCGGCGCTGGAGGTGCCGGCGGAGGCGGTACAAATGGCACGCGGGTCCTGAAAAAGATCGGGCGGGCGAGCGTTTGCAGGTAGCCCTCGATCGGCTTGGTGTCCGCTGGTGTGGCGCCGGCGGTCGCGGCCGGCGGCGTCCAGTCGACGTGCGCTGCGGCGGGCTCATCGCTAGAGACCAATATCGAGGCCGCGATCGCGGCGAGTCCGAAGTTGAGGCCCATGAGCCCGGCCAGGACGATGGCCCGCCACGGCGCGATATGCAGCTTCATCGCACGGTTCTCTCGGGACGCAGGGCACCGAACACGTCGAGCTGGGAGTCGATCACGGGCTCGGTCGGCGATTCCAAGCGCGCGATCGGAGACGACGATTTCAGTGTCGCAGCGGTTACGAACAGATAAGGCTTTCCGGATTCAAGGGCATGGATCGCGCTCTGGATAGCCGCGAGTGTGCCGACCAGCTCAATGCGGGCACCTACATATTTCACCCCGCTATCATGCGTTGTCGGCAGCGACTGCACCGACTGCAGCTTCGCGCCGCCAGCTTCGGCGATCGCTTTGAGGTGCGTCTGCAAGTCAGCTCCGACAACTCCGTCATTCGGGCCGACGAGGAACTCGCCGCGGTCGAACTCGGAGGCCGCATTACGGACCAGGTCGTGCACTGTGCCGTCGTGCGACGCAACGTCCTCAAGGCGCCCAAGCAGGGTACGCTGCTTTGCGATCTGCGCATCCCGATCCGCGAAGATCTCCCAGACCGGAATGAGCCAGAGCCAGTACACGGCTAGCCCAATCGCCACATGCGCGACTATGAAGGCAGCGCGGCGGATGAATGCATTCGATTGTATTCGTGCGATCATGGCGCGCCCTTCGAGGCCCGCTCGTGCAGCCTGAGTTTGGCCTGCAGCGAAAAACGCTCGCGGCCCTCGATCGGGTCCAGCGTGACGGGCGCGGTCAGTGATGCGTCCGTGAACAATGCGGAGCGGTCGACAAGCCCAACCAGGCTCGCGGCCGCGGACGAGAAGCCGACCATCGACACGCGTGCCTCCTCGCCCGGCGTCTGGGAGACGCGCAACTCCGTCAACCATGAATGGTCCGGTAGGACCTGCGTCGCCTTCTCCCAGATGTCGAGCAGCCCCGGGGCGTCGGCCTTACGTGCGCGAATTTTGAATAGGACCGCTTGGCTCTGCTCAAGGCCGTCGATTGCGGCGCGCACCTGCTGGGCCTTGACGCGTGCCTTCGTAATCTTGGCATCGAGCCCGTCGAGCATGGATTGCTGGCGATAATAGTCCGCGCCGGTGGCGAGCAGCGCCAGGGCTACGCCGGTCACGGTGAGGCAAAACGCCGCCTTCGAGAACCAGGACGCGCCACCATCTGGATTTTCGCGCAGGGAGATGGTCGGTACCACATCCTCTCCACCCACGCCTTCGACAAAGGTGATATCCGCTGTGCCGAGCTTCAGGCTCGCAGCGGCATCAGTCACAATATGCCGGCGAACGATCCACTGAGATATCAGGATCGTCCTCGCGTCCCCGGCGTCTGCTCGCACCCAGCCGACATGAATGTCCTGAGTGCGAAACGGCGTTTTTACCGCCAGATCCTGGGCCAGCACCGCTTCGAGCTGCCGCGACGCCTCGCGAGGGAGCCGCAGCGTGCGATGAAAGATTCTTTCCGTGGGCAGACGGATACCGAGGTCGATGCTGGACCGGTCGAGGCCACGCTGCTTGAGAAAGGCGTCAACGGTCGCAGCCGAGAACACATCGACGTCGACCTGCGCGCACGCCAGGACCTGGCGGGAGCCGGTGAGTAGCTCGATGTCGACGGACTTCCCGTCGAGGCCAATCACGAGCACTTTACGGTTCTCGCCGAGCAGCCACGCTGCTGTCCGGTCCGGCAGGAATGCGAGGAATTCGCCAATCCACCAAGCGCTGAACCGCCCCCCAAGCTGCGACAGGGACGCGTCGAGTGAAGGCAGCAAGGTTGTCAGGCTGTTTGCGGCCATAATGCTATGTCTCCGAAAGCGGGCGCTCACGCCCATAGTCCATCGCATGCATCATCGCGTCGCCCTCTCACCCGGCATCGTTATTCCATCCTGGTCGCGCGCAGAACCTCGTCAATCGTGGTCTCGCCACGCCAGACTTTGGCGGCTCCGGTCTCGTACATGCTGATCATCCCCATCTTGCGCGCCGCGTCGTCAATCTGGTTGTCGGATGTGGCGGAGAGGATCAAACGGCGAATATCGCCGTTCACGAGCAGGATCTCCGCAATCGTGGCACGGCCGGCAAAGCCGAGGCCGCCACATTTGTCGCAACCACAGGCGTCCCGGAGGTCAGGCGGCCCGAGCGCCGCGATGTCGTGCAAGTCTTTCCGCAATCGGCTTACCCAGTGCTCCGCATCCTGGTGTGGCCGCTTGCAGTGAGGGCAGAGATTGCGCACCAGCCGCTGGGCCAATATGCCCTTAACTGTTGACGCCAACAGATAGTTCTCGACCCCCATGTCGATCAATCGCGTGACAGTCGCGGCTGCGCTGTTGGTGTGAAGCGTCGACAGCACAAGGTGGCCGGTCAGCGAGGCTTGGATGGCGATCTGCGCCGTCTCGAGGTCGCGGATCTCTCCGATCATGATGATGTCGGGATCCTGCCGTAGGATCGAGCGCAGCGCATGCGGGAAACTTAAGCCGATGGCGGGTTGGACCTGCACCTGGTTGATGCCCCCGAGCTGGTATTCGATTGGGTCCTCGACTGTGAAGATTTTCCGGTCCGGACTGTTGAGAGCCTTGAGGGCCGTATAAAGCGTCGTGGTCTTGCCGCTGCCGGTTGGACCTGTGACCAGGATGATGCCGTTGGGTTGGCGCATCAACTGATGCAACGAGTCAATGTGCTGGCGCCCAAAGCCGAGCTTATCAAAATCGAGCTCGACCCGTGAGCGATCGAGAATGCGCATCACTACGCTCTCGCCGAACGCGGTCGGGATGGTCGATATCCGAAAATCGATGTCAACGCCGCGGATCGCGAGCTTGATACGCCCGTCTTGAGGCATGCGGCGCTCGGCGATGTCGAGCTTGGCCATAATCTTGATGCGCGACGTGATGGCAGCTCGCATCCCGGGTGCAAGTATCTGCGCGGCGCGCAGCAGTCCGTCGATGCGGTAACGCACCAGCACGGATTCGAGCGTCGGCTCGATGTGGATGTCCGATGCATTACGCTCGACCGCGTTGGCGATGATCTGGTTGACGAGGCGAATGGTCGGGGCCTCGCTCGCGATGTCGCGCAGCCGCTGGATGTCAGTCTCGCTCGCCTCCGCTTGTCCCTCGGGCCCCACGCCTTCCGGCGTGCTCGCGCCGAGGTAGAGCGTCTGGAATGCCTTGTCGAACTCGGCCGGAACAAAAATGCGGATGGTGACCGGCCGTTCGGTCAGATAGGCAAGCGCCCGTGCTGGCTCGAGCTGGAAAGGATCGGTGACGCCGAGCACCAGGGCGCCGGCACTAGCCGCGAGCGGCATGATCCGGTTGCGGCGCACGAAATCGGGTGCTGCGACGTCCGTGATCAGAGGTTCGGACGGCACGTCCGCTGGCGTCGCGAGCGGCACCGACAGATAGCGAGAGAGCGCTGTTGCAAGATCGATGTCGGAGAGGAGCCCGAGCTTGGTGAGGACGTGGTCGAACCGCTCGCCGGTCGACACTGCCGCCCTCTGTGCACGTTCGACTACCGCGCCCTCGCAGAAGTTTTCTGTCGCGAGAAACAAGCCAAAGTGTTCAGCGAAATCCGCATCGAATGGGGCGAGGGACGCGAGCTGGACTTGGAGCACTGGATCCGGCGTCTCGGGCACATGACTCACTGGAAACCCCACCGTGATAACCGATCCGGAACTCATGCGGTCACCCTCAGCGGCCATGCCATTCTCGGCACCCACGCCGCAGATGTGCCGAACCCCTGGAACGAGCGGAACAGATTGCGTGCAGCGGTTCGGTTCGGGGAGTCGGTCATCGTAGCGGGATCTCGTTGATGCTCAGGATGGCGCTGATGACAGTCATGATCATGCCCCCAATCAGGATCGCGATGCCGACCGTCAGGGCCGGGGTCAGCACACTCATGAACCGCTCGACACTTTGCCGTGTCTGCTGCTCCAACATCTCGGCAAGACGGATCAACATGCGGTCGAGCTTGCCGGCCTCTTCGCCGATCGAGATGATCCGCAGTGCGAACGGCGGCAGCACTGTCTCTGTGCGCAGTGCGCGATAGAGGGTAGAGCCCTCGCGGATGGCGTCGATGGCGCGGTCCATGCCGGCTCCGATATGGCCGTTGATGATGACTGTTCGCGCGGATGTGGCGGCCTGGAGCAGGGGGACGCCGGCGCGCAGCAGAGTTCCGAGCGTACGTGCGAACCTTGCCGTCTCGCGCTTCAGGGTGAACGCGCCCAACACCGGCAGTCGCAGCAATCGCCGCTGGTAGGCGAGCCGGCTCGCGGGCCGGCTTGCGATCAGTGTGGCCGCGGCGGCGCTTGCAGCCGCTAGGATGGCGAGTGCAATCAACGTCTCTTGCCAATGCTCCTCAATCGAGATGATCAGGCTCATCGAGGCCGGCATCGGACGACCATTATCGGCGAAGATAGGCGCAATGCTGGGCACCGTGCCGCCGATGATGATGCCGACCGAGAGCAGGCTAAGGCCGATCAGGATAACCGGATAGATCAGCGCCGATTGGATCTGGGCACGCACCTCGGCGCGGCGCTCGAGCAAGTTTGCGAGCTCGCTGAACACGACGTCAACGGTTCCGCCGATCTCTCCGGCCCGAACGACGCTGACATAGTCCGGCGGGAAGATGCGCGGCCGCCTGTGCATCGCGTCAGATAATGTTGCTCCGTCGAGCACGTCGGCGAGAAGGGACGCCGCAAGCGCGCGCATGCCGCCCGAGGTCGCCTGGTCGGACAGGATGCGTAAGGCGTCGTCGAGCGGAACCTCCGCACCATTAAGTGTGGCGAACTCCCGCGTGAAAGCTGTAAGCTCGCCCTTGCGTGAGCCGCTGCGCAGCGACAGGAGCTCGCGTTGCCACCACGGCTTGCCGGCCTCCCCCTCTGGGCGGATCTCGAACGCCGTGAGCCCCTGCTTCCAAAGCAGGTCGGTCGCTGCAGTCTCCGAGACCGCGTCAACATCCCCCTCGGCGAGCTCGCCACGCAGTCCGTAGGCGCGATATCTAAACGTCGGCATAACGGTCACCGGCACGCCTTTTTGGCTCTACTCGAAAGTTCGGCGAATCGTCTGTTCCAATGGTCGCGGCTGATGGTAGTCGCGCGGCGCATAGATCGACATCTGGCGGCGGAACTCGTCTGTCACCGCGCGCGCCTCGTTCAGGTTGCGTATGACGTGCGGCGTGATGATCACGATGAGTTCGGTCTTCACTATCGTGTTGTCCTTGTACTTGAACGCGTTGCCGATGATCGGGATGTCGCCCGCGATCGGCACCTGCGTGTGTGACACTGTCTTGCTTTCCTGGATCATGCCACCGAGCGCCAGACCCTCATCGTTGTTGACGGTGACACTGGTCTTGATGCGCCTTTGGTGGATCGTCGGCGAATCGATGCCCGACGACGTCGTCGAGGCCACGCTCGATACCTCTTGCTCGATATCGAGCATCACGCGGCCGCTTTCGTTGATCCGAGGCGTAATTGATAGGATCACCCCGGTATCCTTATAGGTGACCGAATTGACCACCGGTGCACCCGTGGTCAGGACGCTGACCGCGGACTGGGTCGTGATCGGTACCTGATCGCCAATCTGAAGCGTGGCTGTCTTGTTGTCCATGACCGTTAGGGTCGGTGATGAAACAATATTGACGTCGGTGATGGAATTGAGGGCATTCAGCGTCGCGGCAAGGTTCGCGGCCGTCACCGCATACGAAAATCCCGGAAATACGGAGCTGATTGTCCCGGCCGCGTCGTTTGTGAAGGATGTATTCGACTTCTTGCCGTTGAGATACCATCGGAGCCCGAATTTGAGCTCGTCATTGAGCGTGACCTCCGCGATCGTAGCTTCGATCAGCACCTGATTTGGCATCACGTCGAGATTCTCGATGACCCGCATGACGCGTTTGTAGTCGGCAGGGGTGGATTCGATCAGGATCGCGTTCTTGGCGTCGTCGGCCACGATCTTGACCCGCGGCTCCTCGGCCGACCTATCGCCGTCGTCCTGAGCGCTCCGGTCCTGGCTAGGCGCCGCGGCGCCTCCGCTCTGTGCCGGGGCTGCGATCGCCTGTGTAGATCCACCGCTCGCCGCACCGAACGAAGGGAATGCGGACGATGCGCCCGCGAAGGATTGGCCGCCGCCCGCCTGGCTGCCCGAAGACTGCACGCTCGCTTCGCGATATTGCGGTGATACGTTACGAGCGCTCTGACCCGCCCCGGTGTCCTTGGCGAACATCGATTGGATGACGTCGACCAATTCCTTGGCACGGCGGTTCTGTACCGAGTAGGTGAAGAATTGTTTCTCGCTGCCTTTGGCCTGCGCGTCGAGCTTACGGATCCAGGTTTCAGCGCGCGCCAGATAGGCGCGCTGCGGAGAGATGACCAGGATCGCCTTCAGCCGCCGGTTGGGGATGAAACGAACCATGCCGGCCATCGGGCCCTCGCGATTGGATCCGAACACGTTACGAAGTTCTTCCGCGATGGCGTCGGGCTGCGAAGTCGCGACGGGTATGATCGCGAACGACATCCCCTTCATGACGTCAACGTCGAAAAGCGCAATGGTATCAAGCGTGCTTGCGATCTCCTGGTCGCTCCCCGACAGCGTGATGAGATTGCGCGCCTCGTCGGTCCGCACGATGCTGCCGCGTGGTACGATTGGCTCCAGGACGCGCCGCGCGTCAGCTGTCGATATGTACTTGAGTTGGACGACCCGCAGGCCGCTGCCGAGCCTGCTCTGCGTGTCGGGGCGCATCCCGACCTGAATGGCAGCGCCCACGGACGCCTGATCAATCGGCACGATGCGGTACATGCCATTGGCGTTGACGATCGCGGCACCGTTCGCTCGCAGCGCCGACTGGAACAGGTCGATGACGTCCGACTTGGCGATCGGCTTCGGCGTCTGGATCGTAATCTTGCCCTCGATACCGGGATCGACCGTATATCGCACGGCAAGAATGTCGCCGAGCACGGTCTTGGCCGCTTGGGGCGCCGGAACGTTGACGAGATTGAGCGTCACACCGTCCGCTGTGTCCTCAGATGCCGACAGGCTCTCTGGCGCAGGCTTATCACCGATGAAGCGGCCGGTGCCTTCAATCATGGTGGACTTGCCGGCAGGTTCGGTCCCGAGCAGGGCCGTTCCGCCTGACGATCCCCGACGGGGCGCCTCGTCGCCGCGCCGTACGGTCGCCGATGGGCTCCAGCTGTTAGTGCTTCCGACATCATCGATGGTCTGGCAACCAGACGCGCTCAGCGTAATGAGCATCAGCACGGCAGAGCGACGTGCAAAAAAGGGCCGCACACTGAATCCTCTACGGTTACTCAACACCTTGGGTCACGCGGTCGAATAGGTAGGCATTAAAGCGCGAAAAGTCTAATCGCACAACTTTGCGTATCACGGCGCTTTTTTCGTAACGAAGGAAAAAGACATGTGCGTTTTCCTCAAGCGCAGAGTCAATCGCGAAGCCGGAAAGAGAATCAACTAACATTCTGTTGTGGCGCTTCAGCATCGGTGTTCACGGTCACACGCGCGCTTTGGCGATGAAGTCCCGGCAACGCAACGCGCGTTATTCCCGCAGTTTGAACCGGTTGCGGCAATCATTAGCCTTCGATCGGAACTCAGCAGTCCTTCATGCGACGAGCTTCGCCGGTCAGCCAGTTCACGCAAATTCTCGCCTCCATGTCGCGTAGACGCAGGACAATGTCGCCCCCGGTCGACGAGCCGTCGGAAAAAAACCGGAAAGCGCCGTGGGAGGCGGTCACGCGTTCGGGCTCGGCGACCTTGAGTTCCGCCACGACTTCGGGCGCGAACGACTGCAATCGGATTGCGGAAGACTGGAATGTGTGTCGATCGACGTCGATGTCGAGCGCGATGTCGATGTTTTGAGCAATCGCGGTCGCTCGGGTGAGCCGCAGTGCGCCCGCGAGGTCCCGCGCCGTTGTTTCGAGAATTAAGGTTTCGGGCCGATGGGTGAGCGGTGGAACCGCTATGGTGGCGACCAGGGCCATGATCGTCATCACGACCAGCATCTCGATGAGAGTAAAGCCTGAAACCGCTGAACGCTCAAGACGTTGATGCCTTGTGATCGTGTCGTCATGTCCTTTGCCTTCAGAGCAATGCGCCCGAGCAAACCTGGGACGTCCCATATGGGATCGTGCGTTGTGTTCGTCGTCGCTGATCAACAGGATTCGCTGCGTTGTCAGTGGCATGGCGATTCCAAATCCGGCGCCTCGGCGCGATCGATCCCGATGCGCACCGGCCACTGTCGATAATACAAAACCGATGCTGCGGTCTGGAATCATCTAACTCGGTACCAAATCTTCAGAAGTGGTCTCTATCCCGTTGGCACATCGTATGAACTCACAGACGTTCGAACGCAAATGTCGTTGAGACGAGGGTTGTTGTGTTTCTGAAACGCAGCTTGATGGCGATCAAATCAAAAGTTGTTATCAACGTATGACGCATCTGCATTGTGAATCAAAAAAATTATTTTGGTGCGACCACGAAGAAGTCGATTGAATTCGTTTCTCGAAGGTGTTTACGTAAGGTTGTGATCCGGCGACGTGCTGGTGAACGGTTCGTGGGGACGAACGCGATGTGTGTGCTGAACGTAACCAGGTTAGCTATTCCGAAACCGGACACTGACTATCCGCCGATCCTCTTGCGCGGTTATCTCCCTGAGATCCCGTTAATTAACTGCTTCAGACAAATGTGCCGTGGTGCGCTTCGTCTGGATAGCTGCTGACAACGGCAGCTGATGCCGGCGTCCGAGTTGCCGGCGCCCGAGTTGCCGGCGCTCAAGCGACATCAACCTGAAATCTGAATTTTGAGCCGTGCGCTGTCCGCAAGGATGGTCAGTGGCATATTGGGGCGTGGGTCAGATGAAATATCTGGGTGCGATAGCTGTTGCTTGTGCGTTGTTGGCGAATGCGATTGCGGGGCCTGCTTGGGCGCAGGTGGTTGGTGGGGTGTCCGGGCCTGCGACGGCCGTGCCATCGAGCGGTGCCAATGTTGCTCCCAGACTGGCAGGGCCCGGGCGCATGGAGTTGCACATGCCGCTGGTGTCGCCGGATGTAGCGAAGGCGTTCTTAGCTGCGCGGACTGTTCCAAAGAGTGACGTGCCGCCGCTGGTCGGGGAAGCCCATGAGCTCGACGCGCGGGTGCTCGCCGCGCCGGTGATTCCCCACCATGCTCATCCGCTGCCGACCACTACAACAACAGAGTTCGGTCGCGCCCGCGCGGATTTCGCGCTTCCGTCGGCGCAGGTTGGCGCACCCAATGACTCCCGCGTGCGTCACCACTTCCTTCGTGGCAAGCCGTTCTCCAACCCCAGGCGGACAATGAACGACGTTGCTCCGACGACGGAGCAGCCGGTAACGAAACTCGGCCTGGCGTTGCCGGCGGGGCGGACAACCGTCCCCGACGCGGTGGCGCCGGCCAACACGACGACCGAAACGGCCGTGAGCAAGCTCGCGTCCGCAGGGAGTGCCGTGCTCGCCAACGTCTCCAACGCGATCATCGCGCCGGCGTCGGCGCAGACGCTCTCCTGCACGCCGCCCGCCGCCGAGCCGGAGATCGTTGCGCTCGCCCGCGCGCTGCAGTACGACTGGCAACTGATCTACGGTTACGTCTATTATAATATCGACTATTCGCCGACCTGGGGATCGAAGAAGGGAGCGCTTGGCACCTATCTCGACTGGCGCGGCAACAACATCGATCAGAACACACTGTTCGTCGCGCTGCTGCGGCAGTCCTGCATCACGGCCAACTTCCGCTTTGGTCAAGTCGCCTATTCGGGTGACGAGATGGCGAACTTGCTTGGCGCCCAGAACGATGCCTTCACGCTTTACAACATCCTGGGCAATGGCGGATTCTCGGGCTGCGTGCTGCTTCAATCAACTGGCACCACCTGCTACACGCCGGCAACGACTTCTGTCGCCGCCACCATCGTCGTCATCAACGGCGTGTGGACCGAGTTCACCGTCAACGGCACCACGCACGAGCTTGATCCCTCGCTGAAGTCGCATAACATTGTGGCGCCGATCAATCTCGCTGCGGCGAGCGGCTATTCGCGAAGCTCGTTCTTGTCGACCGCGCTGTCCGGCTCGGCCGCAGTGAGTGGAGTGCCATCGGGGGTCAACTCGATTTCCGGCGTCAACCGCGCCAACATCACGGCCCTGCTCAATACCTATTCAGAGCTCTTGCGGACCTACATTCAGGGCCATCTCGCATCGAGCACCACGATGCAGGTGCTCGGCGGAAAAACGGTTTCGAGCGGCAATTATGGCGCCACCATCCCGGCGTCTGCCGTATCCAACAGTACACTTTATTCCACGCTTCCGGCGTCCTTCTCGACCGTGTTCACAGTGACCGTTTCTGACAACGCCAACGGCTCGAACCCCACGCTCTCGGCGACGCTCTATGCCGACCAGATCGCCGGCAAGCGGGTGACCCTGACCTACAACAGTTCGAACCAGCCGGTGCTGATGTTCAACGGCACGGTGCTGGCGACCGGCGCCGTCACGGCGGCGGCAGCCCAGACCGTGTCGCTCACCATGTCGAATCCCTATACGGGATTCCAGACCGCGACGGTGCAGCCGGTGGTCAAGGTCGGCGGCGCCTACGCCGTCATGCTGGTCGCGGGCGAGATCGGGCGCGATCAACTCACCCGGCACCAGAATGCGATCCGGCAGAACCAGCAAGCAGGGAACGCCGCAACCTCCGAGCCGGTTCTCGGTGAATCCCTCGCGGCCATGGGAGCTGCCTATCTCAGCCAATGCCATCGCGCGATGGAACTGGCTGATCCTTATTTCCATACGATAACTGCATGGCATGTCGCGATGGGAATCGCCGGCAAGAGCAGCGGGCCCTATGTCGACTTTCCCGGCCAATACGTTACCATGAGCGCGGGGAACCCCGCGGTGACCACGTCGGTGGAGTACGGCAATTCATTGGCGCAGTCGATCTTTGGAAGCATGCTTGAATCGACAGCTGTCAATCAGCTGCAACAAAACCCTGCGGTCTCCACCGTGCGCGTTACCGATCTCGCCAACAGCGCCGGAACCGGCTTCGTTGAGGCAAACGCATCGAACTGGGCATCGCTCCAGCCCAGTCTGACCAACTGGACGGCCAGCGGCCTGACCCTGATTGGCAACTTCCTTTCCGCCGACACCGTCAACAACAAGGTGATCATGCCGCTGAATGGCGGCACGACCCTCAATCACTGGAAGGGTACAGCGTGGTACCCGATCGGCACGGCCCCGGGGTCATTCATCACTGGCGCTCTCATTTCCGGCGGTTATTTTGGCGGCTATGGGACCGGCCTATTCACCGCCGATCCCTACGAACTGTCGACCTTGTCATATCCGATGACGCTGCCGAACGGCCTAGCCAACCCTCTTACCTCGGAGCCGATTGACCTCCTGACGGGCAACTACACCTACGATCATCCGGACCTCAGCATCGGCAGCGCCGCGGCTCCGTTTAGCCTGACGCTCACCCGCTCCTATAACTCGGGACTGCGCGCCAATACCGGACCAATGGGCTACGGCTGGACCCATAGCTTCACCGGCAAGGCGACCATCGACAGCGATAGTTACGAGGGGTTCGGTGATCACGGTCCGTTGAATGCGATCCCGACCGCCGTCGCCTTCATGGTGATCCAGGATGTGATGAACACGACGAGCGTCCCAATCTCGAACATGATCGTCAGCTCGCTCGTTGGAAGCTGGCTGATGGATTCGCTGGTCAACAATGCGGTGACGATCAGCCAGGGTACGCAAACCCAGAAATTCATGAAGTTGCCGTCGGCCAGCGGGACGCCGTACTACAACCCGCCGGCCCAGAACGGCTCGAGCCTCGTCGTCAATGCCGACGGCACGATCGCGCTCACCGCCAAGGACGGGACCGTTCATCAGTTCGCCGCCGACGGCACGATCGCGACGTCGACCGACCCGAACGGCAATACGCTGACCTACACTTATACGGGAACGGGGAGTTCCAAGCTGCTGCAGTCGGTCGGCAACGGCATGGGGCGGACGCTGACGTTCACCTATAACGCGTCTGGACTCGTCACCGCGGTTTCCGACGGCACCCGCACGGTGTCCTATGCGTATGATAGCTCCGGTAATATGATCAGTTCGTCCGACAGCTCGGCGACGCCCGCGGTCACGACCTATGCGTATGACCAGCCCGGTCGCATGACCAAGATGTTCAATCCGTCGTTCCCGTCGACCGCGTCGATGACCAACGTCTACAATGCCTTCGGCCAGGTCCAGAGTCAGGCTGACGCTCTGGGTAACGTCTGGACTTACATGTTCGCCAACGGCGTAAGGTCGCAGGAGACCGATCCGGCCGGGGAGACACATACGCTTTATTACGACCGCGTCGGCAACCAGACCCAGGATATCGACCCCATCGGAGTCACCAAGACCATGTCCTATGACGGCGTCGGCCGTCAGGTGTCGGTGACAATCGGTGGCCAGACGACCGTCACCACCTATGACGGCAAGAGCAATGTGCGCTCAAAGACGACCAATCCGATTGCGGGGGTCAACGACCCCTGGACCGGGGCGGTGGCCAATCCGATTGTCGAGTCCTGGACCTATGATCCGACCTTCAGCAAGGTTCTGACCCACGTCGACGGCCTCGGCAACGCCACCACCAATAGCTACGACAGCCATGGCAATCTGATCAAGACGGTGCAGCCCGCCGTCTTCAAGCCCAACGTGGCGACCGATACCAGCCCGATCAGCACCTTCACCTATGGCGCCCATGGTCTCGTGGCGACCGCCACCGATGCCGAGGGCCGCGTCAAGGCCTACACATATGATCCGGCCACGTTCAATCTCCTCAGCGTGACCGAGGATTCCGGCCGGCTCAATCTGAGGACCAGCTACACCTATGACGGTGTCGGCAACCAGATCTCGACCACCGATCCGAACGGCAACACCACCGTCAAGACCTACGATGGGATGCGCCGTGTAGTGCAGGTGACGCCACCAGCACCGTTCACCGCCAACATCACGACGACCACCTACGATCTCGATGGACGCCCAACCCAGGTATCGCAGGCGACCGGCAATTCGACGAGCCCGTGGCGGACGACGATCACCGCCTACAACGCCGCCGGCAAACCAATCAAGGTGACGAACCCGGACGGCACCACTACGACCACGACCTATGACAGCGTCATGCGCAAGGCGACGGAGACGTCGAGCAGCGGTCGCCAGGTGAAGTACACCTATGACCTTGCGTCGCAGCCTTGGCAGACCATCGATGGTGTCAGCGGCACGCTCGATCCGTCGATCACCGTCAACCTCGGTTCGGTCACGCGCGAGACCCAAATCCACTACTCGGACACCGGGCTGCTGGCGTCGCTGGCGGACGGCAAGGGCAATACGCTCACCTATTATTACGACGAGTTCAATCGTCTCAGTGAGATCGATTATCCCGACGGCAGCTACGAACTCTTCGGCTACGACGCCGCCAACAACAAGATCGGGTTCCAGACCCGTTCGACGCACTCCGTCTACTATTTCTATGATACCCTGAACCGGGTTTCAGAGAAGGACGTCGACCAACAGACAGCCTATATCCAATACGGCTACGACTATACCGGGCGGCTGATCGGTCTTTACTCAAGCGCCGACCCGACGTCGTACGGTTTCGGTTACGACACCGCTGGTCGCGCCATCAGCCAGACCCAGCCGAGCGGCAGCAAAGTGTCGTGGACGGTCGACGCCAACGGCAACCGCACCTCCTTGACCTGGCCAGAGACCGGCACGCTCGCCTATTCGACAAGCTACGCCTATGATTCCCTGAACCGTATGACCGATGTGTTCGAGGGCGCGGCCTCGGCCGGCGTGCTGCTTGGCCACTACAGCTACGATGCGCTCTCCGAGCGCACCGGCATCGCCTATGGCGGCACCACGGCTGCGGCCGGCGGACGGGCTCCCGTTGCGACATCCGCCGAGACCTACACGTCGGCGGGCCAGATTTCCCAGATCGTCCACTCCTTCAACGGCAGCGCGCTGACGCTCGGCTACACCTACAACCAGGACCACCAGCGTACCGGCGTCAGCGCCAGCGACGCCACCTACCTCGTGTCCGGTCTGACGGCCGCGAGCCGCACCTATGCGCCGAACAATCTCAATCAATACGCTACCGTCGGCTCGACGACTTACACCTATGATACCAACGGCAATCTCAAATCGGACGGAACCTGGACCTACACCTACAGCAACGAGAACATCCTGCTGACTGCCACCGCCACCGGATCGACGGTCTCGTATGCCTACGATCCGCAGAACCTGCGCAAGGCCAAGACAGTCAACGGCACGACCACGTCCTATCTCACCGTCGGCAACCAGGCGGTTGGCGACCAGGGCAAGGGCCAGGAGATCGCCGAATACAACGGCAGCGGCACACTGTTGCGCCGCTATGTCTATGGTCCGGGACTCGACGAGCCGCTGGTCACCATCGATGCTGCAGGCAGCCATTCCTATCACTTCACGGATGGTCTCGGCTCAGTCGTGGCGCTTGCCAACACATCGGGTCAGCTGACCGAAAAGCACGCCTACAGCGCCTATGGCCTGACGAGCTCGACCGCCGGCACCGCCTTCCAGTTCGCCGGCCGTCGCGTCGATCCCGAGACTGGGCTGTACTACTATCGCGCGCGGTACTACTCGCCGGCTCTCGGGCGCTTTCTCCAGACCGACCCGATCGGTACCAAAGGTGGCCTTAATGTCTATGCCTATGTCATGAATGACCCGACCAACCGTGTGGACCCGCAAGGGACCCACGGTTTCAGCCTCTATACGCCTGTCTCTGACAGCATAATCTCAACGCCGCTTGCGCCCCCTTCGCCGAGCATGCAATCGCCATTGCCTTTCAGTTATCCGGGCTATAATGGTCCCGAAATCAACATGCAGCCTGGGGACATGATGTCATTTCAGGATGCGATGCAAAACAGCCCCTTGAACTTTAGCCTTGATCAAAGCCGCTGGGGTTATGCCCCGGGTGCGGCGATGACGAGCGGCACGGTGTCGGGTCGCACAAACTTTAATGGGTTCTACACGAACGGCTCGCTGCAGGCACAAATGGGTCCTAGTCTCGCCGGTACCAACTGGAGGAGTGCAACTTCTAATGGCGGCATCATAGTTGCTACGCCGATGCCGGCGCCAGCGGGTGTTGATCCCATGATGGGCACAGTAAGTATTCAACCCTATGTGGGCTTTTGAGACCGAGATTTGATTGTCGTTTCCGTGCTTGAGAGATCTGGACTTGACGGTACGATGCCTGGGCTTCGAGCGAATTAAAGGCGGAGGGTTGATCAATGCGTGCGCTTCTTTCGACTATAGGTGCCGTTTGCATTATGGTGAATTTGTTGCCGGTCGGGCTTGGCGCTCAGGGCCAACCGGTGCCGTCACCTAGCGCCGTTGAACAAAGCCAGCTGCCAACTTTGTCCTCGGTTACGCAATTTGAAGGCGCGGAGAACAGAGATTGCCCAACCGGGGCGGGAATGTTTACGCTCCTCGGTAGCAGAGCGCTCTTGACGATTCCGCAGATTCCGCGGGTGCCTAAAGATCGAGCTATTCCGTCTGACATCGACAGCGACTTTTTTGGTAGCTCGATCATCTTCCGTACATCGGTTTTGCCCGATCATTCGGGCAAGCTCTTTGAATTCATTGGTAAGAGCTGTACTGTTGAGATAACGATCAGATATAGATGAGATTGGATGTCGTAATTGACGGAGCGACAAAAAAGTTGGGTAGTGAAAGCGGGCAGCGAGAAACGTGAATGGGGGCGTGTTTCAGATACATGCGAACGTCGCCGGACGATGACTAGCTGCGCTATCGCGTGTATCAACAGCGCTGGAGGACAACAGGATGCAAATTAATCGGAAACTCACCATTCTCTGCGGCATGGTCGGAGTTGCTTGTGTGACCGTCATGATCGCCGCGTCGACGCGCAGCGTGGCGGTGACTGCGGCGACGGCAGGTAGTGTGGTGTACCATTACGACAGCCTTGGACGAATTGTTCAGGACAGCTATCCGGCCAATGCTGCGACATACACGTACGACAATGCCGGTAATCGCACCCAGGCAGCCATCAAGTAGGGGACGTGCCTAGCCACACGGGCCATCGTTGGCTTCGGCGACCTCGTGGTCGTGATATCCCGGGACCACACTTCGCAATGATCTCAGAATTGACGTCATGCGTGTGCTGCCTGTGTGTTGAATGCTCGAAAAATCATCTCACATGGAAACGTCGACGACCGAGGACGGCTGTGCCCTCTTGCGGGTGATCTGGGCGATCGGGATCATGTCGCTGCTGGCCCTGTCGTTCATGGGCTCCGTCCGCTACCGGGTGATGCTCGCGGCCAATATCCTGGAAAATGCGCGCGCCGAGGCGTTGTCTGAGGCCGGCATCAATCTTGCGATGCTCGACCTTTTGGATTTCGCTCGCGGAAACACCGGAGCGCCGCGCTTTCGGCCGGGCGGGCCGACGGTTTTCTGCGCAATGCCGGGGCAGGGTGTTGCCGGCATCGTGGTCGAGGACGAGGGTGGGAAGATCGATCTCAATGCCGCGCCGCCCAAGCTTCTGGCGCGCATGCTCAACGGCTTTGGCGCGACACCGGACCAGGCGGAAAGTCTGGCTGCCGCCATCGCGGAATTCGGCAGCACCTCGACCGATGCCGTTCTGGAGGACCTGAAGCGTCGGGAATATGCCGACGCGGGCCGTCCCTACGGGCCGAAGACGGCGTTGTTCGAGACGGCGCTGGAACTCGATCAGGTCATCGGCATGCCGCATCAGCTGTTTCGTCAGGTGTTGCCCTACGTCACCGTGCATTCACGCCGGCCGGGCATCGACCCGGAGGCGGCTTCGCCGGCGCTGCTGGCGGCGCTTGCCGGAGAGGCGAGGCTCGGCGACCCCGTGGCGCACTACGATCACGGCCACAACGCTGCCGGCGAACCGATCGAGGTGACGAACCCGGACGGCACCACCACGACCACGAACTATGACGGCGTCATGCGCAAGGCGACGGAGACGTCGAGCCGTGGCCGTCATGTGAAGTACACCTATGATCTTGCGTCGCAGCCTTGACCAACCATCGGTGGTGTCAGCGGCACGCTCGATCCGTCCATCACAGTCAACCTCGGTTCGGCGCACGCGCGAATTGCGACCGCGTTCGGCGAGAGCGTGGTGATGCGCATTCTCGATCGCTCACGGGTCGAGCTCGATTTTGATAGGTTCGGCTTCGGGCGCCAGCACATTGACTCGGTGCATTAGTTGGTGCGCCAGCCCAACGGCATCATCCTGGTCTGGTCCGGTGCTCGCGGTCATGCGTGCGCTTTGGCCATGACGTCCCGGCAACGCTTCGGTGCTTTTTCGAACAGGCGCGTTACCCCCGCAGTTTGAACCGGTTGCGGCAATCATCAGCCTTCGGCGGGAACTCAGCAGTCTTTCATGCGACGAGCTTCGCCGGTCAGCCAGTTCACGCAAATTCTTGCCTCCATGTCGCGCAGACGCAGGACAATATCGCCCCCGGTCGACGAGCCGTCGGGAAAAAACCGGAAAGCGCCGTGGGAGGCCGTCACGCGTTCGGGCTCGGCGACCTTGAGTTCCGCCACGATTCCGGGTGCGAAGGACTGCAATCGGATTGCGGAAGACTGGAACGTGTGTCGATCGACATCGATGTCGAGCGCGACATCGATATTTTGGGCAATCGCGGTCGCTCGGGTGAGCCGTAGCGCGCCCGCGAGGTCCCGCGCCGCCGTTTCGAGAACTAGGGTTTCGGGCCGATGGGTGAGCGGTGGCACCGCTATGGCGGCGACCAGGGCCATGATCGTCATCACGACCAGCATCTCGATGAGAGTAAAGCCTGAAACCGCTGAACGCTCAAAACGTTGATGCCTCATGATCGTGTCGCCATGTCCTTTGCCTTCAGAGCAATGCGCCCGAGCAAAGCTGGGACGTCCCATATGGGATCGTGCGTTGTGTTCGTCGTCGCTGATCAACAGGATTCGCTGCGTTGTCAGTGGCATGGCGATTCCAAATCCGGCGCCTCGGCGCGATCGATCCCGGTGCGCACCGGCCATTGTCGCGAATGCAAAACCGATGCTGCGGTTTGGAATCATCTGACTCGGTACCAAGTCCTCCGAAGTTGTCTTTCATCCAGCGCGTGGCAGAATGCAGAGAAGCAAAAGTCTGCCTCGTGCAGGCACGTCGTATGAACCCACAGACGTTGGAACATATGAGACGAGGGCTGTTGTTTTTCTGCAACGCAGCCGGATAGCGATCAAATCAAAAGTTGTTATCAACGTATGACGCATCTCTGTTATGATTCAAAAAAATAAATTTGGTGCGACTACGAAAAAGCCGATTGAATTTATTTTTCGAAGGTGTTTACGTAAGGTTGTGATCCGGCAGCCATGCTGGTGATCGATTTGTGGGACGAGCATGATGACTGTTGTGCGTGTAGCCGTGTCAACTGTTCCGAAGTCATATGCCGGCAACGCGCTGCTGGCCTGGTCCAGTCATTGTCCTGACATCATCTCAATTGGTCGATCGAGGCAGTCGCAGCGCGGTTCGCGCCGTCTCGATAGCTGCTGACAACAGCAGCTGACGCCGGCGTCCAAGTTGCCGGCACTCAAGCGACATCAACCTGAAATCTGAATTTATAGCCGTGCGCTGTCCGCAAGGATGGTCAGTGGCATATTGGGGCGTGGGTCAGATGAAATATCTGGGTGCGATTGCTGTTGCGTGTGCGTTATTGGCGAATGCTTCTGCGGGGCCCGCGCGTGCGCAGGTGGTTGGTGGCGGCGCGTCCGGGTCGCCTTCGCCATCGAGTGGAGCGGCTTCGATCGCGGGAACAGTGCCGGGGCCTGGCCGCGCGCTGCTGGACATGCCGCTGGTGCACCCAGATGTCGCGAAGGCTTATTTCGCGGCGCGGAGAGTTCCGAAAAGCGACGTGCCGCCGCTGGTCGGTGAGGCCCATGAGCTTGATGCGCGGGTGCTCGCGGCGCCAGTGATCGTCGGTCATCCTCGGCCCACGAATGCGACATCGGAGTTTGGTCGCGCCCGGGCGGATTTTGCGCTTCCCAGAGCGGAGGTCGCCGCTTCCGGTGACTCGCGCGTCCGCCACCACTTCCTTCGCAACAAGCCGCTCTCCAACCCCCGGCGGACGATGAACGAAGTTGCCCCGACGATGGAGCAGCCGGTAACGAAACTCGGCCTTGCGTCGCCGGCAGGGCGGACCACAGACCCCGACGCGGCGGTGCCGGCCACGACCACCGAAACGGCAGCGAGCAAGCTCGCATCCGCTGGGAAGGCCGTGCTCGCCAACGTCTCCAACGCCATCATCGCGCCGGCGTCGGCGCAGACGCTTTCCTGCACGCCGCCTGCTGCAGATCCCGAGATCGTCGCGCTTGCGCGTGCTCTCCAATACAACTGGCAGCTGATCTACGGCTACGTCTATTACAACGTCGACTACTCGCCCTCTTGGGGCTCGAAGAAGGGAGCGCTCGGCACCTATCTGGACCGTCGTGGCAACAACGTCGATCAGAACGTGCTGTTCGTTGCGCTACTGCGACAGTCCTGCATCACCGCGAATTTCCGCTATGGCACCGTCACCTATACGGGCGATGAAGCTGCGAATTTGGTGGGCGCGCAGAATGACGCGCATACCTTGTCCAACATCTTCGGCAACGGCGGATTTTCCGGATGCGTCCTGCTCGCGGGATCCGCCACATGCTATACATCCGCGACCACCTCCGCGGCCGCGGCCTACGTCATCCTCGGTGCAGTGTGGACGGAGCTGACGGTCGGCAGCACGACGTACGAGCTGGATCCCTCGCTCAAGTCCCATGTCGTTCTGCCGGCGATCAATCTGGCGACGGCGATGGGCTACACCCAGAGTGCATTCCTGTCGGGCGCACTGTCTGGCTCCAGTAGCGTCAGCGGCGTGCCGTCCGGCGTCAACTCGATCCAGGGCGTGAATCGCGCAAATATCACCAGCCTGCTCAATACCTACTCGCAGACCCTTCGAACCTACATCCAGGCCAATCTGGCGTCGAGCAAGACCAAGGAGGTGTTCGGCGGCAAGAACATCACCAACGGTAATTACGGTGGCCTTATTGGGTCTGGCTCGGTGACGAACAGCACGCTTTATACGAGCTTGCCAAGCTCGTTCTCGACTGTCTTCACGGTAACAGTCTCCGACAATGCCGATGGATCGAGCCCGACGCTGTCGGCGACGCTCTATGCGGACCAGATCGCTGGCAAGCGCGTGACGCTGACCTACAACAGTTCGAACCAGCCGGTGCTGATGTTCAACAGCACGGTGCTGACGACCGGTGCCGCGACCGCGGTGACGACGCAGACGGTTTCGCTCACAATGTCCAATCCTTACGCGGCGGGCGATTCTTATGCCACCGCGACCGTGCGCCCGAGCGTGAAGGTCGGCGGCGCCTATGCGGTCATGCTGATGGCAGGCGAGATGGGCCGCGATCAGCTGACCCGGCACCAGAACGCGATTCGGCAGAACCTACAGGCCGGCAATAGCAACAATTCCGAACCGGTTCTCGGTGAATCGCTGGCGGCAATCGGTGCGGCCTATCTGAGCCAGGCCAGCCACGCCATGGAGCTGTCGGATCCTCTCTTCAACACGGTCAGCACGCTGCACGTCGCCATGGGGATTGCGGGTCACAGCAGTGGCGCCTATGTCGATTTCCCCGGCCAATATGCCGCCATCAGCGCGGCAGCGCCGAGCGTGACGACGCAGGCCATGATCGGCAGCACGGTCGCGCAGGCGACCTACCAGAGCTCGCTCGAATCGACCGTCGTCACCCAGCTGCAAAACAATCCAGCGGTATCGACCATCCGGATATTCGATCTCGCCAACACCGCCGGCTCCGGATTTGTGGAAGCCAAGGCGGCCAATTGGACTGCGCTGCAATCAAGCCTGACCAACTGGGCGAGCGGTGATCTGGCTTCCATCGGCAACTTTCTCTCCGCCGATACGGTCAACAACAAAGTCATCATGCCCCGAAATGGCGGGACCACGCTGAACCAGTGGCACGGCGGCGGCTGGTACGCGATCAGCGCGCCTTCGTCGTCGTCATACACGATCGGCTCTTTGATCCACGGGACCTATGCGGGTGGCTACGCGTCCGAGGAATTTGAAGTCGATCCTTTTCTGGTGGAAGAGAACGAGGAACCGGAGACGTTTGCCAATCTTCTGCCAAGCCCAATGTCTTTTGAGCCGATAGACCTTCTAACCGGCAACTACACCTATGATCATGACGACATCAGCGTCGGCAGCGCCGCGGCTCCGTTCGGCCTGAAATTTACGCGGTCCTACAATTCCGGCCTGCGCGCCAACAACGGTCCCATGGGCTATGGCTGGTCGCACAGCTTCACCGGAAAGGCGTTCATCGACAGCGACAGCTTCGAAGGCTTTGGCGACCATGGGCCGCTCAATGCCATCCCGGCGGAAGTCGCGTTCGCTGTGATCCAGGACGTGATGAGCGCTGCCAATACGCCGATCTCGAACATGACGGTGGGCTCGCTGGTGGCGAGCTGGTTGATGGATTCGCTCGTCAATAATTCGGTCACGGTCGGCGTGGGCGCGCAGACCCAGAAGTTTCTCAAATTGCCCTCGTCCAACGGCATCCCGTACTATAACCCGCCGGCGAACGACGGTTCCAGCCTCGTGGTGAACGCCGACAACAGCATCAAGCTGACCAAGAAGGGTGGCACGGTCCATCAGTTCGCGGCCGACGGCACCATCACGACGTCGACCGATCCGAACGGCAACACACTGACCTATGCCTATACGGGAAGCGGCAGCGCAAAGCTGTTGCAGTCAGTCAGCAACGGCATGGGGCGGACGCTGACGTTCACCTATAACGGGTCTGGACTCATCACGGCGGTCTCCGACGGCACCCGAACGGTGTCATATGCATATGACAGCTCCAGTAACCTGATCAGCTATTCGGACAGCTCGGCGACACCGGCGGTTACGACTTACAAGTACGATCAGCCCGGCCGCATGACCCAGATGTTCAATCCGTCGTTCTCCTCGACGGCATTCATGACCAACGTCTACAACGCCTTCGGCCAGGTCCAGAGCCAGGCTGACGCGCTGGGCAATGTCTGGAGCTATCTGTTTGCGAATAGCACACGGTCTCAGGAGATCGATCCGGCCGGCGGGTTGCACACGCTCTATTACGATCGGGTCGGCAACGAGATTCAGGACGTCGATCCCCTCGGCGTCATCAAGACCATGGTGTACGACGGCGTTGGCCGCCAGATCGCAGTGACAATCGGTGGTAACCAGGTCACCGTCACCGCTTATGACGGCAACAGCAATGTTCTCTCCAAAACGACCAATCCGATCGCGGGGGTCAACGACCCTTGGACCGGGGCGGCGGCCAATCCGATCGTGGAGTCATGGACCTATGATCCGACCTTCAGCAAGGTGCTGACCCATACCGACGGTCTTGGTCACGTCACCACCAACAGCTACGACAGCCATGGCAACCTGATCAAGACGGTGCAGCCCGCCGTCTTCAAGCCCAACGTGGCGACCGATACCAGCCCGATCAGCACCTTCACTTACGGCGCCCATGGTCTGGTGGCGACCGCCATCGACGCCGAGGCGCGCGTCAAGGCCTACACATACGATCCGACCACATTCAATCTCCTCAGCGTGACCGAGGATTCCGGCCGGCTCAATCTGAAGACCAGCTACACCTATGACGCGGTCGGCAACCAGATCTCGACCACCGATCCTAACGGCAACACCACCGTCAAGACTTACGATGGGATGCGCCGTGTGTTGCAGGTGACGCCACCAGCACCGCTCACCGCCAACATCACGACAACCACCTACGATCTCGATGGACGCCCAACCCAGGTATCGCAGGCGACCGGCAATTCGGCGAGCCCGTGGCGGACCACGATCACCGGCTACAACGCCGCCGGCAAACCAATCAAGGTGACGAACCCGGACGGCACCACCACGACCACGACCTACGACAGCGTTATGCGCAAGGCGACGGATACGTCGAGCAGCGGCCGTCAGGTGAAGTACACCTATGATCTTGCGTCGCAGCCTTGGCAGACCATCGATGCTGTCAGCGGCACGCTCGATCCGTCGATCACCGTCAACCTCGGTTCGGTCACGCGTGAGACCCAAATCCACTACTCGGACACCGGGCTGCTGGCGTCGCGGGCGGACGGGAAGGGCAACACGCTGACCTACTATTACGACGAGTTCTATCGTCTCAGTGAGATCGATTATCCCGACGGTAGCTACGAACTCATCGGCTACGACGCCGCCAACAACAAGATCGGGTTTCAGACCCGCTCGACCAATTCCGTCTACTATTTCTATGATACCCTGAACCGGCTCGACGAGAAGGACGTCGACCAACAGACCGCCTATATCCAATACGGCTATGACTATACTGGGCGGCTGATCGGTCTTTACTCGAGCGCTGACCCCATATCGTACGGCTTCGGCTACGACACCGCCGGCCGCGCGATCAGCCAGAAGCAGCCGAGCGGCAGCGTTGTATCTTGGACGGTCGATGCGAACGGCAACCGCACCTCGCTGACCTGGCCCGAGACCGGCACGCTGGCCTATTCCACGAGCTACGCCTATGACTCCCTGAACCGTATGACCGATGTGTTCGAGGGTGCGGCCTCGGCCGGCGTGCTGCTCGGCCATTACAGCTACGATGCGCTCTCCGAGCGTACCGGCATCGCCTATGGCGGCACCACGGCTGCGGCCGGCGGAAGGGCTCCGGTCGCCACAACGGCCGCGAGCTTTACGTCGGCGGGGCAGATCTCCCAGCTCGTTCACTCCCTTAACGGCAGTGCGCTGACGCTCGGCTACACCTACAATCAGGACCACCAGCGCACTGGCGTCAGCGCCAGCGACGCCACCTATCTGGTGTCCGGCCTGACGGCGGTGAGCCGGACCTACGCCCCGAACAACCTCAATCAATACGCCACCGTCGGCGCGACTGCTTACACCTACGATACCAATGGCAACCTCAAATCGGACGGAACCTGGACCTACACCTACAGCAACGAGAACATCCTGCTGACGGCCACCGCCACCGGATCGACGGTCTCCTATACCTATGATCCGCAGAACCTGCGCAAGGCCAAGACAGTCAACGGCACGACCACGTCCTATCTTTCGGTCGGCAACCAGGCGGTCGGCGACCAGGGCAAGGGCCAGGAGATCGCCGAATACAACGGCAGCGGCACTCTGTTACGTCGATACGTCTATGGCTTGGGCCTCGACGAGCCGCTGGTCACCATCGATGCTGCAGGCAACCATTCCTATCACTTCACGGATGGCCTCGGCTCGGTGGTGGCGCTTGCCAACACATCGGGTCAGCTGACCGAAAAACACGCGTACAGCGCCTATGGCCTGGCGAGTTCGACCGCGGGCACCGCCTTCCAGTTCGCCGGCCGCCGGGTCGACCCGGAGACCGGGCTGTACTATAATCGGGCGCGCTTCTACTCGCCGTCGCTCGGCCGCTTCCTGCAGACGGATCCGACCGGGACAAAGGGAGGGATCAATCTTTACGCCTATACGGCGAACGATCCGGTCAATCGGGTTGATTCGACCGGTCGGGCGTGGATGAGTGCGTCGAGCGTCAATACGTTTGGCCAGATGAACTTTGGCGCGTTGTCGGGCGCGAATGACGAAGAGGACGCGGAAAGTCCACTAGCGGCCGAAGTGACCCTATACAAGGCGCCTCAAGCTGGCCGGGATCCCATCCCAGAATTAACCAATGGCTTCGATCCCAAGCAATATCCTGGAGAGGGGCCGTTCTTGGCCGTCGATCCAAGCATTGCAGAAGGATTTCAGAACTCATACCAGAATGGTATGCAAAAGTTCACGATGTCCGCGAGCAGCTTCGCTGATTTGACGAGCAGAGGAATTATTCAGTCGGATAGCTATTATGCACCGGGTCAATCAATCAATGTTCCGCCCGAAGGACTGGACGAGTTCAACAAAGCGATATTACAAGGATCGCCAAATACATACACTCCGCAATGAGGGGCATGATCATGATGGTAGCTTCATATGGATTAATAGTCGCGAAAGTGACAACGAGCTCAACGAGGTATGAATGCTGAAGATTGGGGAAATGATAGCTGCGCGGGTTTATCGGGAGGAAGCATTTGGGGTCTTCCTCCGGTACGAGGGCAATGAGATTTTTATTCACCTTCCGGAACTGTCGTGGACTGATACTCGACCCGCGAATATGCGTGGGCTAATTGATCAAGTTATCAAAGTAAAAATCATTGATTACATTTCAGATAAAAATCAGTGGGTGGCATCGGCACGGAAGGCCGACGGTGTGGAGAATCCATATTTAGAAATGTCTAAGAAGCCTATCGGATTTGTTTTTGATGGAAAAATATTCACGAAGTCGGCCATGGGCCATTATTTCGTAAGATTGGAGAATGGCGCGATCGGAAGGCTGGAAGATGACGAACAGGTCGCGCCGATTAAAATTGGTGCGGATGTTTCGGTATCAATAACATATTTGGAGCCATATGAAGGCCATCTTGGATTGACTATGAAATTAGCTGCACACGACAATAAGCCCCTGTGAGCGCTTGTACCCGCAATGACGTCTCCTGGAGGGTGATATGAGTAAGGGCATGCTCCAAAAGTCAGAAGCGTTAGAACTCGTCTCAAAGCGGCTGGAAGAGAAATCGTCTGAAGATGTTCAGTGCGTCGTTGTAGAAGAATCGACAATCGAAGAGCCTTGGGGCTGGATTTTCTTCTACCAGTCTAAGAAATATCTCGAAACGGGGATTTTTACGCATCGTTTAGCGGGAAATGGGCCTGTTCTCGTAGACAAGATGACGGGCGAGATTGATTTTTTTGGGAGCTTACCTTCGTTAGATGCCATATTGGCCGACTATAAAAAAACTGCGAGAACGTGAGTAATTCGCGAGGCAGCGCTTAGTAGTTGCCAAGAAGCTATGCAGCGTTTTGTCTTATGCTGGAAAGAAAGCCTTGCGTGGATCGGGGGCTCTCTTGCTGAGGTTGGAATAACGTGATCAAAAATCGTTTGATGTTGGGGTCGCGTTCCAACCGCGATTGCGAAGGTGGATGCACGCTGGTCGAGATGCTGGTCGTGATCACCATCATCGGACTGATCGGACCGCGGGTTCTTGATTGTCTCAGCGAGTCCAAGGTGAAGATCGCCAGGATCCAGCTTCAGAGCTTTTCTGGCGCACTAGATCTCTTCTATCTCGATGCCCGTCGCTGGGTTGAGCCAAGGTGATTCCTTTCTTTAAGCAGAACATATTGGATTTCTCTCCGGTGAGCCGACAACCATGACGCCGGATGAAAAAGAGATGGTGCGCAAGCTGTTGGTGGTTTATCCTGGACCAAATTACGATAAGTCGGCGGACGCCATCCGGCAGCGCAAAGAGGAGTTCGTGCGCAAATTCCGGCCGTCGGTACACGATCGAAAGGAGCTGTCTCTTGAGCTTCTGGAAGAGGCATGGGATGAGCGAAATACTACAGATGTTGAGCATGCGCTAATTATTGGCTTTTCACTTGGCTTTTTGCCGGCGCATCTTGACGTACTGATGCGGCTGGCGGACGCGGATTGGCACCGAAGTCACGAAGATGTCGTCTCGGCTTTGGACGAACTAAGGGACAAAAGGGCAGTCGGCGTTCTTTATTGCACGGCACTAAAGCGTCATGAGTACTTGGCTTTCGATAAAGCGCGAGCACTTGCGGTAAAGGCCATCTGGGCCCTGGGCAATATACCTGACGATTCTGCTGTGGGAAAATTGCGCGTGTTGGCGCAAAGTGAAGAAGAGATATTGAAGCACGAGGCAATCAAGCAGCTTGAGAGAAGGGCGACCTTACAAAGAAAAAGTTGAAGTTCCGTCGTTCGTTGCGCCGATCTGCGCTGCCAATTTTGCATCGACCGGATAAGGGACCTCAGACTTGTCGGGGAGGAATTGAGGGGCTTCGCGGTGCTCGATGGCGGCTTGCAGTAGCCGGGCAGTCGGCGTGACGTCTTCAATATGGAGAATCCACTCGTTGATGAAACGCTCGACTGCTTTCTGGCCAAGTCCGATCTGAATCGTTCGAACGTTCGGGAACGATGTTCAGGCGCCAGTCGCGCTCAGGGTCCCATTGTATCCTTACGGGCCTTCTTGCCAGCAGCTTCTGCCAGTCGTCGCTCGTCGAGTGCACGGCGGCGGCGGTGAAGTTCGATAACACCCAATGCCGAAGAGCCCATTCGAAACTATCCCTCCTGATGTCGATTGCTAGTCTAGTACGACCTCCTGTCCCGCCTTTGTTGCAAATCCGATACATCATCCAATTGAACGATGGCTTGACCCAAGTCATTCGGTTCTTTTTGAAGGGGGGCACAAAGGTGCCGGCCGCAAGTGCAGGTTGGGCAACAGCCGGTGCATATGCTTGGTAAATGCGAACCGCGGATTCGGTATATTTGGCTCTGACAATGCATTTTGGCATGTTGTCTCGGGAGAAGAGAGCAGCAGCCTGCTCCGAGTCAAGATCAGCGATCGAATGTTATCTTATTTTTTTGAGCGCCGGACCGGCGAGCATGGTGCCGCCGACATCCTGTCTTATGGCTCTTACGGTCACGAGGGTGGCAGTGGAGCCGCTGCCGATGTCGTGCTCGGCACCAAGACGAAGGCGCCAGCACATAATGAAGATGGCCAGTACGGTTTCGCTTTGCCGGAGCGGTTCGCAAGCCGCGATGCGCACTGCCGTGTTGCTGCACAAAATTGCCGGTCAATCTTTGGTTGTCGTTGCCAATTCCGATTACGTGATGCATACTTTTCGAATGATGCTGGATACGAATAGTCGTGTTGATGCGGGTATCGATAGTGGGATTTGGGGAGACGACAGGATGCCAAAGAAGCGGAAACTCATCATTGTTTGCGGGCTGGCTGGAATAGCCTGTTTGGCCGCAATGATTGCTGCGTCGACGCGCAGCGTGGCGGTGACTGCGGCGACGGCGGGCAGTGTGGTGTATCATTACGACAGCCTGGGGCGCATTGTGCAGGATAGTTATCCGGCCAATGCCGCGACCTACACCTACGATAACGCCGGTAACCGTACGCAGGCGACGATTCAGTAACTTGGCTGGGGCAGTCCTTCCGACAGTTGTCAGTGTTGGCGATTCGCGAGTGCGGTGGGCCGCGCGGCGAGGCGGCTCGATCGTATGCTCGCAACAAGATGAGGCGCGCCTATTCCGGAGAAACCGGTCCACATTGCTGCTCGTGAGAACGAGGCTGGTTACGCCCTCTTGCTGGTGATCTGGGCGATCGGAATCATCTCGCTGCTGGCCCTGTCGTTCATGGGCTCCGTCCGCTACCGGGTGATGGTCGCGGCCAACATCCTGGAGAGTGCGCGCGCCGAGGCGTTGTCTGAGGCTGGTGTCAATCTTGCGAAGCTCGACCTTTTGGGTCTCACTCGCGGGAACACGGGAGCGCTGCGCTTTCGGCCGGGCGGGCCGACGGTTTTCTGCGCGATGCCGGGGCAGGGCGTTGCCGGCATCGTGGTCGAGGACGAGGGTGGCAAGATCGATCTCAATGCAGCACCGCCTAAGCTTCTGGCGCGCATGCTCAACGGCTTTGGCGCGACACCGGACCAGGCGGAACGTCTGGCCGCCGCGATAGCGGAATTCGGCAGCACCTCGACCGATGCCGTTCTGGCGGACGTGAAGCGTCGGGAATATGCCGACGCGGGCCGTCCCTACGGGCCGAAGACGGCCCTGTTCGAGACGGCGCTGGAACTCGATCAGGTCATCGGCATGCCGCATCAGCTGTTTCGTCAGGTGTTGCCCTACGTCACCGTGCATTCACGCCGGCCGGGCATCGACCCGGAGGCAGCTTCCCCGGCGCTGCTGGCGGCGCTTGCCGGAGAGGGAAGCGACACAGTACGTGCGTTGATGCAAGGCAACACGACCGGAATTGATCTGGCATCGTTGCCAGGACGCCTGCCGCTGGGCACGGTGGCGCCCCGGAGCGGACGCAGCTTCCTCATTCATGTGGAAATAGCGATGCCCGGAAAAAGCGTATTCGTGCGCGAAGCCATCGTCGAACTCGTCGAGGAGCAAAAGCCGCTCGTGTTGCGCGAATGGCGGCGCGGTGAACGCCGCACGGGATTTTCGACCGCAGCGGCTCGCGGCGCGCCAGCTTGCTAGTCCCTGTGTGGCCCCCTCATGGAGCCGTCGGAATTCGCACCGGGATAGACAGGCTGATGGGTTCAGTCGCCGTGCCAAGGACAACCCGGATCGTAACTAGCTCGGGCAGATGATCTTGGCCAAGCCATTGATTTTGCCATTCAGCCGGTTTGCCGGGGGTGACGACACCAAAATAGGTGAGATCGAACGAGACAACGTTGTGGAACAGCGCCGAGGTCGCGACGTCAGCCGGCATCGGCTCAAAGGCCGTTGCAGCCCTGAACACGGTACTCGAGATCCGGATCTGCCCGATGGAGGTTGGGTGACCACCGGCCGGCTGTGCGGCAAACGCGAGTCTCGTCAGCGCCATGCCGCCAACCTGGCTGCGTCCATCGCTCAAGATAACGGCGACGAGGTCGTGCGGACCGCCTTGGAAAACTAGTCGGGCCATTCCATCATCACCCGGGGCGACGGCCGGAACAGTTTGAGCCAAGAGCGTCCTGAGCGTGTCAGCGGCAGCTTCGATCTCCGCGCGAACTTCTCGTTCCGGGCCCGTCTGCCAGACCCGGCGGCTGATATCAATGCCGCCCAGGATTGCCACGGTTATCAACGACACGAGAGCAAGCGCCACCAGCAACTCGACCAGAGTAAAGCCGGCCTGATCGGCAAGTGCCGCTGAATGCTTCCTGCGAACGTTCATCATTGAGGTGATGTAACCAGTTTCAGCGTCGTCAGGGTTACGGATGGCGCCGGAGCGATCTGTGCGGCAAGCGCGGAGGCGAATGAGGACTGGTTCGATCCGGATGACGGACGTACGATGATCTCAACCCAATAGGCTGGTTCCGCTTTAGGAGTGCCCGCGGCGTAGGGCTGTACCGACAGCTTCCATTCCATGCCGTTCGCGAACCGGCCGGTCGTCACGCCGGGCGTCAACGGCTTGTCAACACCGGCAGTCTCGAGCTCGGCCTTCGCCAGGCGTAAGGCGCTGCGTGTGAACTCGGCGCGTCGATCTCCGAAAAGCGCTGTTGATAGTCCGCTAAAAAGAGCCAATAGCACGATCGATAGGATAGCGAAGGCGACCAGAACCTCAACGAGCGTAAAACCGGCTTCGCCGGGATCTCTGCTGGTTCCCACGGCGAAGAGCAGTGCTGTGTCGGCATCTAAGACAACCAGACGGCAGTGCGTTGAACGTCCTCCCAATCCCAATAGACGGCTGCGCCTCACCATTCCATTACCCTCTAAGATTCAGCACCTTTCAATATCCGGTCAAACAGATTGGCGCAAAGCAAGATCCTGCCGAGTGGCAGTGGCAGGAGACCTAGCGCGATCACAGCACGCGCAGACCCAAGATGAGTTTTCGGGCACTGCGAGTAAAGGCATCTATTCTGGTTGCTTTCTATCGATGAGGGCTGCCGCGACTGCGACGAATTCGGCGGCAACCGAGCCGAACCTGCCGGGCCACCTGCTGCGGCCTTGCGCGGCAAGGTTGCAGCGTGCACGTCATCGGCGCGGGCATGGCGGCTTTGGGGATGTGGTTCGCAAGCCGCTCAAGGAGATCTGCGACTGCCGATAGAGCGGCGTGCGACGGCAGTACTTGCTGACCAGCACCGGGCCAGCAGCGCCAGCGTCGCCAGGCCGCCGACGATGAGCCGCTCCGGATCTGGCGCCTGCACTACTGTCTCGCAGCTCCGGCAGCCATACTTGGGATGCGTAGTGCGGATCACGCGCAGCTGCGCCGGAACCCAGTCCAGCATCTCGCTCACGCTTTCCCCGATGACATGCAGCGCGCCGCCGCTGCAGGCACAATTCACATCGTCGATATCGAGCCGTACATCGTCGCGTGGCAGATGGTTCGGGAGCGGCTTGCGATGGGAGGTCCGTTCGGATCGTGGGCCCTCGCGCCGCGGGCCGCTCTCATGGGCACGGGCGAGATCGCCGTCGAAGTCTTTAAGCCCAAGGGCGGGTTGGTCGGGATCGAGACGCTCGGAATGGCGACCAAACTGCGCGCGCTGCAGCTGGCTTGATAATGGATTTCAGGCGTGACAGTGATTCTCACTCGACTTGGCCATTCCCTGTCTCCCTTTCGTTGCCATCAAGACAGGAAGGGAGGCCTCAGATCATACGGAGCGAGGCTCCGCATAATTTCGCATATCGGTGTGGCCAAGCGCCAAGTGCCAAGTGCACCATTACGCCTGCCGGAAGGACGATCATGATGCTTTCTCCCTCTTGGCGATCTGCCGTTTTACCTCCGCCGAATTGCTGCCTTCAGGTGCAAAGACGCGCCGCGGCACCAGGCTTCTCCGTCTCCTGCACGATCGCTCGCTTCTGTTCGTCGCTGGAGCGACGGCGGTTGGACCGTCCGTCCGCCGCCTCCGGTGTCAAGCGGTACTTGCGCCGTGCGCAATTAGCAGCGCTGCTTAATTGAGCCCGGGCACTCGGATGAAGCAGGCTTCGCCAGTCCATTTCGTTGCCGGATTGTTCCAGCCGATCGCGCCAGATCCGCAACGCATGCGGCGACAAACCCAGCGCTGCGGCATACTCGGCGTGCCCCATGCCGCTCCAGTTCATCGCCTCTACATGCATGCCCCAGAACGCCTGGAGAGCCACCGGACCGCTGTTCGTCCGCACGCTGTAGCGATTGCGCCGAGGCCTCTTGGGCGTGTTCGACTGCACCTTCTTTGGCTGCCGTCGCGGCTCTCTCCAGCGCAATTTCTGCAGATGTTCCGCACGCTTGCGCAAATCCTCCGCGCTCAGTAGATGGCGCGCCCACCGCATCAAACTTGCCGTCGAAAGATCGTTTTTCCGACAGTGGTGTTCCGCATCCAGTGCGCTTCGATACTAGGCCGCAACATGGTTCGACCAGAATGGGTTGTCGGCCTTTGCCCAGGAGCGACGAGGCGCCATCGGAGATTCTCCACTGCAGCAGAGAAGCTGAAATGGAACGAGAACAAAATCTCGGAAAGATGTGCAAGGTGCTCGATGAGGACTGGCGGCGTAATCGGGCTTGAGCAAGATACGGCGCATTCGCCGTCGTTGTCGCAGCATGGTGGTGGTGGATCAATCCTGATTCGCCGAAGAGGACGCCCCGCCATGAAACTCTCTGCAGCACTCGATACGTCCATGTCCAAGACAGCGGTTTGTGTGGTCAATAGCCGCGACGGTTCCGTGGTGTTCGAAACGAGCGTCGCGACGGATCCAGCTATCATCTTTGGCGCATTGGCGCCGTTTCTGCCGCGCCTCGATCGCGTCGGCCACGAGGCCGGCAGCGTGGCGCCATGGCTGCATCGCGAGCTTACCGCTCTTGGCCTGCCCATGGTGCTACTGGAGACCCGGCATGCGGCGGCGGCGCTGGATGCTCAGCGCAACAAAACCGACAAGAATGATGCGCGGGGATTGGCGCATCTGGTGCGGTCAGGCTGGTTTCGGCCGGTGCATGTCAAGAGCGAGGAAAGCCACAAACTTCGCCTGTTGCTCGGACACCGCCGTACCTTGAAACGCAAGCTGCTCGACATCGAGAACGAGGTCCGCCAGTCGTTGAAGGTCTTTGGCTTGATGGTGGGGCCGCGGGCGCAACGGACCTCGTTTGAGGCGCGGGTTCGCGAGCTGGTCGCGCATGATCCGCTGATTGCCGGGGTGACCGAGTGCATGTTGCGGGCCTGGGCGGCACTGTGGACCGAGTACAGACGGTTGCACCAGGTGCTGGTTCAGATTGTCGGTCGGGACGAACTGTGCCGGCGCTTCTGCCGCATCCCAGGCGTCGGCCCGGTCACGGCACTGTCGGTGAAAGCGGCGATCGATGACCCGCGCCGGTTCGTCAAATCGAAGACCGTTGGCGCGCATTTTGGCATGACGTCGCGACGCATTCAAACCGGCGATTCCATCGATATCGAGGGGCATATCTCCAAATGCGGCGATGGCGAGGTGCGTACGGTCCTCTACGAGGCAGCCAGCGCCATGCTGGTGCGCTCGAAGCAATGGTGCACCGTCAAGGCATGGGGAATGCGGATCGCGGCCAAGCGCGGCCACAAACGCGCCGTTGTTGCAGTGGCGCGGAAGCTCGTCGTGATCATGCACCGGATGTGGCTGGACGGGAGCGAATTCCGGTTTTCTGCAGTCGATGGGAATGAGAGTAGTAGCGGAGTCCGCGAGACGACGGCGCTCGCCGCCGCGTGTTGAGGGCTCTGGCGAGCGCCGTCTCGCAGACGGGTTGACGGCAGAAAACGGGTTTGGGTTCCGCCGTTTGGCGGAGAGACGTCTGGTGGATCGAAGCGGATGCGGAGAGCACGATATCTTGCCGGCGCCGACACCTCTTTGGAGGTTGAGAGCGCGCGGGAATGCCGGTGTTGCCCCGCGATCCCGACATCGACATGTGCGCCCGCACGGCACGCGGGGCTGAGCACGAACTACTGCATGGACCACCAGGTGTCGTCTTCCAACACAACAACCAATTCCGATCTCGTATCGTCGACCGTCGCCGAGAACTGGTGTAGAATCACCTCACCGCTACGCGTCATCTCGCCGATGACTTGGTGTCATTCCGTGCTCTCTTGATTGATCCAACCAGGGAGAAGTTTATGGCTAAGAGACAAGTGGATAAGCGCCCGATTACTACGGCTCTTCTAATCTGGCTTCGAGAGACCAGTGCTCCCTGATAGCCGGACGCTGGCGGAATTTGGAGCCTGGTGCAACGATTTGGACGTCGTTTGCACGAAGGAGAGCTGCAATGGAACAACATTATGTTGGATTGGACGTGGGCCTGGAAGAAACGAGCCTCTGTATTGTCGACAGCGAGAGCAAAACGGTACGGGAGGTCAAGGTCAGCACGGAGCCAGCGGCGATCCGCTGCGCTCTTGAGGGCTACGCGGATCGCCTCTCGCGCATCGGAGTGGAAGCCTCATCGCTGGGTCTGTGGCTGTACCGGGAGCTGCAAGCGAAAGGTTTGCCGATCATTGTGGTGGAAGCTCGACACATGCGGGTGTCGCTGTCGACCATGCGCAATAAGACCGATCGCAACGATGCGCGTGGCATTGCGCAGATGATGCGACTGGGTTGGTTCCGCGCTGTCCATGTGAAGAACGTAGAGATGCAAAAGATGCGCACACTCTTGACCAACCGCAAGCTTCTCAAGCGCAAGCTGGTCGATATCGAAAATCACATTCGCGGTGTGCTGCGAACCTATGGATTGTTGGTCGGAGCCGTCAGCCGCGGCCAATATGAGGCGCGCGTCCGCGAGCTGATCGAGCGCACGGATATCGTCTTTTCGACGATGATCGAGACGATGCTGGATGTACGCCGGGCAATCTTCGATGGTTACGCCAAGCTGCATCGGGTTCTGCTGCAGGTCGTTCAGCACGATCAGATCTGCCGGCGTTTGATGACTGTGCCCGGTGTCGGTCCGGTTGCAGCACTTTCGTTCAAGGTCGGAGTCGACGATCCGCTGCGCTTCACCCGGTCGCGAACCGTTGGTGCGCATTTCGGCTTGACGCCCAGGCGACATCAGTCGGGCACCTCGATCGACTATGAGGGGCGGATCACCAAGCAGGGCGATGTCAGTGTCCGGGAGGCGCTCTGCGAGGCGGCTGCCAGCCTTCTGCTGCGGGTCAGGAAGTGGTCCGCGCTGCGCGCCTGGGGCCTTCGGGTGGCCAAGCGATCAAGCATGCTGTGCGCGATCGTCGCTGTCGCACGTAAGCTCGCTGGCATTCTGCATCGCATGTGGATCGACGGAAGCGACTTCAAAGTCGGCTTCGGCGCCAAGGTGACGCAGCGGCTGAAACTGAAACCGGCGCAGTGATCAATTGCGCCAATGACGACGAACGATCGACTGTCGGCACTGCTGCCGGTCCGTTGAAAAGGAGCCGATAACGAGATCCGCGCGCGCGGTGAGCGTCCCCTGGCGGGGCCGCGAAACGGGGAATGTCCGCTATTTCTTGCCTGCTTCCGTCCCTCGTGATGAGAGCGCCAGACTGCTTGGACAGCCCTGTTTATGAACCTGATGAAGAGCATGCGACGGCCACGTGCCGAACGCGAAGGAACGCATGGACCCCGCCTGGAGAATGCAAACAGCATGCGCGTTGACGGGCGGACTCTGCCCGCATCAGTGCAGAGAGAAAGGAATTTGCTCATGTGCGAAAAATCGCAAAATTGCGTAGTTGAGAGTTGACTTTGTACGCCCGATTAGGAATGCCGCCCGTAATCGGTCTGACCTGGGGATTTCCGCGGCTCGCGTGGTAGCGAGCAAGGTGATGAATGCGCAAAATCCTGGCCTTCAGCAACGCGGGAGGCGCGCGATGGAATTCTTCAGTGGACTGGATGTAGGCATGGACGAGACCGCGATCTGCGTGGTCGACGACAAGGGCAAGGTCGTGCTGGAGACGGCGGTAGTGACCGATCCGGAGGCGATCAAGCTTGCGCTCAAGTCGTACCTGGGCAGGTTGCGGCGGGTCGGCCATGAGGCCGGCGCGCTGTCGCCGTGGCTGCACCCGGAACTGCTGAAGCTCGGCTTGCCCGTGGTGTGTCTGGAAACCCGGCATGTGCGGGCTGCGCTGTCGGCGCAACGCAACAAGACTGACAAGGCGGATGCGCTGGGCATTGCCCACATCATGCGGACTGGTTGGTTCCGCAAGGCGCACATCAAGAGCGAGCCCTGCTATCGGCTGCGGCTCTTGTTGACGCACCGGCGCAACTTGAAGCGCAAGGTGCTCGATCTGGAGAATGCGGTCCGGCACTCGCTGAAGGCCTTTGGCATCCGTATTAGCGGCACCGGACGCGGCGGGTTTGCCCAGGCGGTGCGCGAAGCGGTTGCAGGCGATGCGCTGGTCAGCGAGCTGATCGACGCCATGCTCAATGCACGGGCGGCGCTTTGGAAAGAGTACTGCCGGCTGCACGATCTGGTCGTCAAACTGGTTGCGGGCCACGAGCTATGCCGGCGCTTCATGCAAATCCCCGGCGTCGGCCCGGTGACGGCACTGAGCTTCATGACGGCGATCGACGATCCCTCGCGCTTCAAGCGTTCACGCGATGTGGCGGCGTATTTTGGCTTGACGTCACGGCGTTGGCAGTCGGGCACCTCGATCGATGTCAAGGGGCGGATCAGCAAGGCGGGCGACGGCGATGTGCGGCGCGCGCTGTATGAGGCGGCGTCCGCGCTGCTGACGCGCTACAAGCGCAAGGACAAGGTCAAGACCTGGGGCATGGTGATCGCCAAACGCTCGTGTCATCGCAAGGCTGTGGTTGCGGTGGCGCGCAAGCTCGCGGTCATCATGCATGCGATGTGGGTCGACGGCACGTTCTATTGCGGCGATCCGGCGGCGACCGCGGCGGATGTGCGCGCGCACGCCGCCGTCAAGGACAGCAAGCTGCTTGGGAGGTACGCATGACGGCGGCGACCGGTTCACAAAGTCAATGACGCGATGACCGCAACGCGTTGAACATGGAGCTCCGCGACAGCGGAAGAGACCTGGTGCAGATCAAGGACGACGGAACGCACGTTATCTTGCCTGCGAGCGCGCATCGGATGGTGCGCAGCAATCGCGTGGGATTGCCTGTGATAGTGCTCCGTCACTCCGATGGAAAAATGCGCCGCGGCGGATCCTGGGCTGCTTCTCGGCAGCGCCAATGTCCCGTCGATGAGCGCGGAAGACTGCACGGCGCACCAGGACTCGCTGTTGTCGTGGCGGCGCATCAGCTGCGGATCAGAGGGCCTTGTTTGTAACAGAGGAGAGAGTTGACAATGGGTGAGAAGACGCAAGACATCCGACCGATTAAGACGGCAAGATAAAGCGGGTTTCCCCGCTTCCGGAACTTCGTTCCTAAGTGTTTGTCTGCACATTGTTTTGGGTCTGTCTCCGACGTTCCATCGAGATCAGCGAGCGGCGCTTTTTCCGATTATCATTCTCTTTCAATGCTCCGAGAGCCGTCGCCGGCGATAGCCCGCAAATCAGAGATGGCCGTATCTTCGCTCGCGTAGGCATTTCCACGCTGCATTACGCGGACCGCACTTTTGGCCTTGCGCGACGACAACCGACTTCAAATCGTCGTCTCATGGCGCGCAACGAAGACGACTTTCGCATCCGTCCCGGCAAGGTCCGCGATCGCGGTGGCGGGCAGAAAACCGTGCGCCGGATCGGCGCGGCGCGGGGACGCCCGACCAGCTTCGTCGGTGAGATCCATCGGGCGATCCGCCGCGCTGGCGGCAACCCGAACCGGGACGCCGGCACCGGGAAGGGAGGCGGCCGGTTCAACGCGCGGGGTCGGGGCGCGGCAACGGCGCAGAGCTTGAAGGATCGGAGCGCCTGGAGCCGGGACGGGAGCGGGGTGCGCACCCGGGCGCGACGTGTGGCGGTGAAGGCCCGCGTCGTCAAGCTCAACCCGCAGCGCGGAGCCGCCCGCGGACGGCAGTTCGTCAGTGCCAAGGCTGTGGATGCACACCTGCGTTACCTCGAACGGGACGGCGTAACAAAGGATGTTACGAAGGGTCAGGTCTATTCCGCGGAGCGTGACGTGGCGGACGGACGCACATTCCTGGAACGGGTGCGGGATGACCGGCATCAGTTCCGCTTCATCGTCTCGGCCGAGGACGGCACGGAGTTGGCTGATCTGCGCACCACCACGCGCGACCTGATGCTGCAGATGGAAGCTGATCTCGGGACCAAGCTCGACTGGATCGCGGTCGATCACTACAACACCGGTCACCCGCACACCCATGTCCTCCTGCGCGGCGTCACCGACGACGGCAAGACGCTCAACATCGCCGGCGACTATCTCGCCTATGGTATCCGCGCGCGCGCCAGCGAGATCGTCACGCTTGAGCTGGGCCGCCAGACCGAGTTGGAGGTGACAAAGCAGCTTGAGCGGGAGGTGACTTCCGACCGCTTTACCGGGCTCGACCGCATGCTGATCGCCGAGCAGCAGGGGAGGGAGTTTTCCGATCTGCGTCCCGACCAGGACATGCGTGACACCTTCCGCCAGAACCGGGCGTTGCTGGTCGAACGGGCGCGCAAGCTGGAGCGCATGGGGCTGGCGACCGAGATCGAGACCGGCAAATGGATGATATCGGCGAGGGCCGAGCCCGTATTGCGAGAGCTTGGGGAGCGCGGCGACATCATCAAGGCCATGCACCGGGCACTTGAGCGCGAAGGGCTTGCGGCAGACCGTCATCCCGGCGGCTATGTTCTACATCGAGAGAGTGCGACCGAGCGAATCGTCGGCCGCGTGCTCGACAAGGGGCTTGGCGGCGACGAGATGGCCGAGCGGGTTCGCCTGGTGATCGACGGGGTGGACGGGCGCGTGCATCACATCGAGATGGATGCCGCCCGCGCTGAAGAAGTCGGCCGAGGCATGATCGTCGTGGCCGGCTCCGCCCCTCCCGGGCCGCGCGCTGCGGACCGCAACATCATGGATATCGCCGGTGAGGGAGGCGTCTATCGCCCGTCGGAGCATCTGGAACGGGCGCGCGCCGCGATCGAGCGGATCGGCGGCGACCCCGAGGCTTTCGTTCGCTCTCATCTTCGCCGGCTGGAAGCGCTGCGCCGGGCCGGTCATGCGACGCGGATCGACGCCGATCATTGGCGCGTTCCCGCCGATCTTCCCGCACGTGGTCAAGTCTACGATCTGGCACGAGACCGTGCGAATATCCGCATCAGCGTCCTGTCTCACAACGGCCTTGACCAGCAGATGAAAAACGACGGCGCGACCTGGCTCGACCGGGAACTGGCCTCGCCGAGCCGTACCACGCTTGCCAATACCGGGTTCGGCCGGGAGGTCGCTGAGGCCATGGAACGTCGCAAGCGGAGCCTCGTGAACATGGGCCATGCCATCAGGCTCGAGGATGGCCGTATCCGGGTATCCAAGGATCTTATCACCAATCTGGAGCGGACGGAGGTGACCCGTGTCGGCAAGGCCATGGCCGCCGAACGCGGCCTGACGTTCACCGCCGCCAAGACCGGCGAATATGTCAGCGGCACGCTGGTCGGCTCCGCCCAGCTCGCGAGCGGCCGCTTCGCCATGATCGATGACGGCATCGGCTTCCAGCTGGTGCCTTGGCAACCCGTGCTCGACAAGCGCATCGGCCAACATATCACCGGCACAGTGCGCGCTGCCGGCGGCATCGAATGGAGTTTCGGCAGGAAACGAGGGCTGGGGATATGAGTGTCCCCAACATGGTGACCTGCTCATCGCCATGGGACGAGCCCGTTGCCATCAGGTCAAAGGCTCGGGCACCCATTAATCCCTCGGTCTCGACGGGCAGCGCTGAGGTAGAGCCTAGTTGCTCAGCCTCGGCATTGAGCAACCGGCCGGACCGCCGACGCAATAGGGCTGAGTGTCTGCTTCGGCGGTGTCGATTGCGCAGCACCGTTCGCTCCCGGGGTCTGGAACCTTTAGACGACCTCGCCGCGCGTCAAAGCTTGGGTCGCGTCTGGTCAGGTTGTGCGCACACCCGGCGCGGATGGTCGTTCCGTTTTCACTGTGCAACACCCACTGTAACACTTGCGTGCAACGCCGTAACCACGCTCGCTCCCCCGTCAAGCACAGATTCTACATCGTCCTCGATAAACGTCGACCAGTAGAACCAGTGCATCGTTCAGCGGTACGGCCGGGTGGTCACGATCGATAACGCCCAGGCGTATCTCCAGGGAGGACGCGAGCAGAGGACTGTCGAACTTGCCCACAAATCTCTCAGCGGCTTTGTCCGACGGCGAGCAGAAGGTGGCACTACTGACCGAGGGACTCGGTTATAACCGAAGAGGCGCCGCGAGCGCCGGGAGTGATGCGCGGTGGCGAGGCTTCGCGCCTGCTCGGACCGTCCAGGAATCCAGACATCGGCATTGGAACGTTCCCCAGAGGCTCGGGAACGAGATTTGGAGTTTGCGAGCCTGTGCGGCATCGGACCGCGCGGCAATCAACTGACGAGCCTCTCTTGCCTCCTGCGGGCCCGTCGTCGCCAGTTGCTCATTTCGATTGGCCGCGGCTCCAGCAGCCGCTCTCGCGCATCGCCAAGTCGGGCGTGATCAACCCGCCCCGGCGTGATCATCACATCATTGGCCAAGCGTGGCACAGCGTAGATAGAGCGTTTTTGGCCATTCGAGTTTCATCAAACAGGTGACAGATTGCATTGTTGGCCTGAGATGGCCGAGCGCCGCTGACGCGTCGTTGGACCACGTCTCTAAACCGCTCAGATGTTGACCGGTCATACGCCCATCAGACCCGCGTTAACCCGGCAACCCAGCGGCCGCGCACCATGCGCGCTGCTCGCCGCCACGCACTGTTTGTCGAGGTCGGGACTTCGAAAGGGCCCGGCGGTACTGGTGGAGACCACGCCGCGATGACGATTGTTCGCCGCGAGCATCGCGCCCAGTTCACCATCGTTCCGAACGCCATCTTCCTCGATGACAGGCTGTCGATCGAGGCCAAAGGCGTGCTTGGCTATCTGCTGTCGCGCCCGCACAGCTGGCAGGTGCGCCTTGACCATGTCGGCCGGACTCTGTGTATCGGCCGAAAGAAGCTGCAGCGCATTTTCCGCGAGTTGATCGGCGCCGGCTACGTCACCCGCGAGCAACCGCGGACCGCCGATGCCCACCGTTTCCGCGAAATCGATTACGTTGTTCGCGACGTGCCCTTGGCGCCGATCCATCCGGTGGAAACCTCGCCTGGTCCGCGGGGCGGAAAGGGACCTGCGGAGCCGCGGGGCCGAAAGGGCCCCGCGTATAAAGAATACCCGCAGGTCCCAAAGGGACCTGCCTATAAAGAACTAGATAATAAAAAAGGAAGGGACGTGCCGGTCAGCCCTTCCGCGGTTGAAGGCGTGGTCGGCTCGCCGCGAAAGGAACGCTCGCACCATATGGCCCTGGACCCCGCGCGCTTCGATGCTGACATCGTTGCGCTGTTTGACGATCGGTGCGAGGGCTGGGAGCTCCTATACGTGCTCCCCGACGAGGTTCTGGCGCAGCTACGCGAGCGCCAGCGCCGTCGCGAACTCGACGCGTCTGCGCTGGTTGAACTCAGGCTGCGCTACCGACACTTCCTGCCGGATCGTCGGCGCAAATGATGGCCAGGCAGAAACCGTGCCCAGCGTTTCCTGTTGCCCCGCAAGATGGGCCTACGGCGGACCACTTCAAACCCGCAGACTTCATTGAATGCAAAGGCTCCATGGTCGCCGCTGCCACATGATCCGCCCCGCCACGTATGAACGGATCGGCTCCGGCTCCGCCTGGCGGCGAGCCCGTTGGCCTGTTTGCGGAAGTCCAGGGGGCGCGTTGCCACCAGACCCTGGAGGTCTGTTCCAGTCGTGATGATGAGGCCCTCCGCACAGCACGCAAGACCGCGACGAGCGATTCGGTCTCGACTTGGCCGATGAACGCACCACCGCGTCATCGATCGCGATCGTCCCGGTCCCAATCGGGGACGGTTGAGAAGGTCTCGACAGCGACGATCGCGCAGACGCGGAGATCACCACCGGCGTAAATTCCGGCGCGTCGTCACAGATCTCGGATCTGGGCAATGGCCTGCCTCTGCAACAGCGCGGCTGTTGTCCCGGATTCGCAGCAGAGACCCCTCAGCAGGTTCCGCGCTCCCGCCTTTATGCTTTATGCAGCAAAGCCCGGGCCTCACGACGCCACGCAAACAACTGCTGCTGGCTCAGCCCATGGCGTCGCACCTCCGACACGCTGGCGTCGCCCTCGCACGATCCGATCGAAGGGCTGTTTGACGAACAGGACGCGCCCGCGATGGTCTCATAGAAAAGAAAGCACCGTCTCGAAGGTAACCGGTTGCCAAAACTTGTTCACGGTGTGACATTCGCCGACGGGATCGAAGTCATAGCAGAGCCGACCAACTCAATCCACAGCCATCCGACCGCCCAGCCGTCACCAAAATGTGGCGATAGCTCCAGAACGAAAAGGAAAGTTGCGATGAGGAGTGATATGAAATCAGTCTGCATTTCTCACAACGGAGTATATGTTACGTATTATTCGGCTGATGGCGAAGAAATTGATGCAATTGGAGACTGCTATCGTTATTTTTGGACCCTTGAAGATTCTTCAAACGCCGCTGAAGGATGGTCCGTTGTATCGCATCGGGTTTCATCCATAAAAGATATAATGGATGTTAACGAGCCGGCAGGATCAGCAGGGTTATTCAAGGATGTATCGTTAAAAAAAACAATAATTGGTAAAAAGCATTATTATTTTCACGACATGCGCAATGGCGCCTGCTTAACATGTTTCGACGTTGAAAATAGAACCACTCATTTTTATCACGAGCATGACAGCGACCATAGTTATATACGGAATCTCGTAAGAGAACCGGCAGCCGCGCGATACAAGGAAGCAGGACACATACTTTTGCACGCTTCGGCATGCTCAATCGATGGCAAGGCTGTATTGATGCCGGGGCTTAAAGGTGCCGGAAAATCTACTTTACTGAGTCATCTGCTGGAAAGTGGAGCACATTACATCGCAAACGATGCCGTATTATGTGTGAAAGAAAATGATTCAATCGTCCTAACTGCCTATCCTCAATGCGTAAGATTAAGCAAAGAGACTATCCAGAACAACAAGTCTTTGTCGGAGCATTTTTACAGTGCGGAGCGTTATAATTTTATTGATAACAAATTTGAATTTCTGCCCAGTTTATTTGATGACATTTTTTCAATGCACCGGTTGTCGTTTGTTTCGAAGCTCGAATTGATAGTAATTCCATCGCTTGATTTATCCAGCACCGATTATTCCATGGAGGTCAGCGACAACGATATTGAGCTGCCGTTGTTACAAGAATCAATGTTCTATCCATGTCATAACTATACTTGGTCTCCATTTTTCCATGGGCTAAACGATCCACAAATTGATATATCTAATCTTGCCAATGTTTTTAAGCCCGTGCCCAGAATATGCTATTTGAAGTATGGCATTCTGGACAACCATCAGCAAAAGAAATTGTTCAGCGATATATCGAGCATCATGAGCGCGGCCAGTACGGAGGCGCGATCGGGCTGAACCAACAGTCACCTTTGACGAGATCCGCGCTGGCGTTGTCAGATGGAGCACACACCCAATCCCCATGCCAACTGGGCCGTTGGCCTTCTCGAGGCATGCAAAAGCGCCGCTCGGAGACCTGCTTGAAGACGTCGGTACCAAAATGCTGCGCTATCTTTACGATTTCGGCGAGGGCAGGGAGCGCACCCTCAAAGGTTGAGCGGCTCATCGATTCGAGCCGAGCGCGCTCAGCCCCAGCCGGATCGCAGCCAGTGAGTATGTCGGCGGGCTTGGGGCAACGCTGCGCTCCTAGAAGCTATCCACGGCCCGAGCACCAACAGCACGTAGACCTCAGTGAGTGGATACGTGAAAACTTCGACGGTAACGACGCTGACACCGATACGCTCGCTGCTGAAGTCCCCATGCTGGCTAACCTCGGTCACGAAAACCCGCCAGGAAGCGCGCCCCACACACTTATCCGCGGCCTATGCCGGATGGTTACGCTGAAACTCGACGCAAGGAGATAAGCGAACCGACAATGATCGCTGAATCGCGCTGGGTTTGCCGGAGCTTCAACTTTTCAGAAAGTGGGACCCTGATGAGAAAGACAAGCACAAGTCTTCAAGTGAAGTCCGGGCCCGGATGGTTCCATGAGGCGGAGTATCCGTCACGCCGGGCGTTCATTTGGAGTGAGGGAGAAGATCGATGATTGATGTTTTGAAAGTTTTTGCGGCCTTGGCTGTGGGCTACCTTTTAGGCAGCCTCAATACATCCGTGATTGTTGGGAAAATATACGGCAAGGACATAACCAGCCATGGAAGCAAGAGTGCCGGGCTTACCAATACTCTGAGGGTACTTGGGAAGTCTGCCGCGGTATTCGTTCTCGTGGGAGATATTTTGAAAGGGATAATTGCCTGTTTGCTAGGGCTGCGCCTTGGCGTTTATGTTTCTTCGGGAGGAGCTATGGATTGCGTAAGTCTCTTAGCAGCAGGCGCAGGAGTGACCATGGGGCATAACTGGCCGGTATATTTTGGGTTTAAAGGCGGCAAGGGGGCACTTACAGCAGTGGCTGTGCTGTTTATGATTGACTGGGTTATGGCCCTCATATGCCTTGGCCTTTTTGTGATAATAGTAGCGTCAACCCGTTATGTTTCTTTGGGCACAATATGTGCCACAACGCTTTTTGCGGTACTTTCATTCATGCCAAATTTCGAGAAGACTTATTATTTCCAGATATTTGCGGTCCTGATGGCGATTATGATTATTTTCAAGCACAGGGAAAATATACAAAGGCTGCTTTCAAGAACAGAAAATAAACTTGTTTTTTGATTTTTCCGCGGTGCCGAGCATGTCATCAAAAACAGAAAGCCAGATGGAAACAAACAAGGCCCATATGCTCTCTGACAAAGAGCTTCGGAACCTCCAGGCGGTCCTCCTGGAAATGCTTCTGGAAATTGACCGGGTCTGCAAAAAAAACGGTATAAACTATAATCTTTTCATGGGCACGATGCTCGGCGCTGTACGCCATGGTGGTTTTATTCCCTGGGACGACGACCTGGACGTAGCGATGTTGAGGTCTGAGTATGAAAGATTCAGGGAAGCTTGCAGGCGGGATTTGGATCAAAGCAGGTTCTTCTATCAGGACCATACAACCGACCCGCATTACCGCTGGGGATATGCCCGGATTCGGCGCAAGGACACGGAATTTGTGCGTCTGGGGCAGGAGCATATGAAAATGCGGACGGGAATTTTCCTGGACATATTCCCAATGGATAGCACTCCCGATTTTGCTCCTTTGCGCGCTTTGCACTGCTTCTATTGTTTTGTTCTGCGCAAGCTCCTGTACGCAGAAGCCGGCCGTAAGTCAGGTGGTACAGCCGCTCTTAGGGCATGGTATACTCTTTTGAATGTAGCCCCTCATATGTGGGTTTTCCGAAGGCTTGAAAAGCTCTCGAGGACGCGAAAGAAAACCGATTTGGTGCGCATACTTGCCTTTCCTCTACCCAGAGGCCGAACCTTTGGATATTTGTGGAAATGGTTCGAGGATTTGGAAGATATAAAGTTTGAAGGTTATATGTTTCCCAGCATCAAGGATTACGACGGCTTTTTGAAGTTCAATTACGGCGACTACATGCAATTGCCTCCGCCTGAAGAGCGCATGTGTTGTCACCCTGCAGCAAAATTTAAACTACCGCCGGCCGCGTACCCCGAATAGTCGTCCGTTAAGCAGCCGGCATGAGAGCTGAAGGGACACTTTGATCTCCCATTGTTGCTGTGGTGGAGCTGGTGCGGCGGTGGAAATAGGCCTGGCAAGCATTACGGCATATTTTCGGCGCCGTGATGCTGGCAGCGCTAGCCGGACGTACGGCGGGCCCTTTGGTCACCGGCTTTTCGCGCGACGTTTCAGGGAACTATACGGCAGCCTTCGTCGGTTGTTGGAGAGAGCTGCCGATCCAATTTGCGCTCCGGTGGCATTTTTTGCAAGATGCAACTCGATACAAGTATACGTTCGGCGTTCTAACTCATAGAGGTCACCATGAACGGACATGTTCAAGCTGCGACGACCGAGCCGCTTTTCAACCCGCTGTCGCCAGAATTTATTCGCAACCCCTATCCGCACTACGAGCGGCTGCGCAACAACGATCCGATGCACATTACGGCGTTTGGGGCTTTCCTCGCGAGCCGGCACGCTGAAGCCAGTTTCGTCCTGCGTGACAAGCGCTTTGGTAAGGATTTCGTCAACCGCACTTCGCGGCGCTATGGACCGCAGATAATGGAAGAGCCGGCCTTTCGCAGCATGAGCCACTGGATGCTGCATCAGGATCCGCCGAACCACACGCGGTTGCGCGGCCTAGTGATAAAGGCGTTCACCGCGCGCCGGGTCGAGGACGTGCGGCCGCGGATTCAGCACATCGTCGACGAGACGATCGATGCCATTGTCGGGCAGGGCCATATGGACCTGATCGAGGATTTTGCATTCCGGCTGCCGATTACCATCATCTGCGACATGCTCGGAATTCCCGAGGGCGACCGCGAGGTATTTTACAAGAACTCGCGCAACGGCGGGCGGCAGCTTGATCCGGTGCCGATGTCGCCGGCCGAGATCGCCGAGGCCAACACCCGCAATACGATGGCCCAAATGTATTTCCAGCAGCTGTTCGACTTGCGGCGGAAGAGCCCAGGCGACGATCTGACAACCCAACTGGTGCAGGCCGAGGAAGACGGCAGCAAGCTCTCCAATGAGGAGTTGACCGCCAACATCATTCTGCTGTTTGGCGCGGGCCACGAGACCACGGTCAATCTGATCGGAAACGGGCTGCTGGCGCTGTTCCGCAATCCCGACCAGCTCGCGCTGCTCAAGGCCAATCCCGGCCTGATCACGAACGCGATCGAGGAATTTCTGCGCTACGATTCCTCGGTGCAAATGGTCGCCCGGGTGACGCTGGAAGACATCGACGAACTCGGCGGCAAAAAAATCCCGAAGGGCGAAACCGTGCTCTGCCTCTTGGGCTCAGCCAACCGCGATCCCGCGGTTTATCCCGACCGACCGGACCGGCTTGATGTCGTTCGTCCCAATGTGCGGCCGCTGTATTTTGGCGGTGGCATCCACTATTGCGTCGGCGCCCAGCTCGCGAGAATAGAGGCGGAGATCGCGATTTCCACGCTGCTGCGCCGCCTGCCAAACCTCAGGCTGGACGACGCCGAGAATCCGGAATGGCAGCCGACCTTCGTGCTGCGTGGCCTAAAAAGGCTGCCGGCAAGCTGGTGATAGCGAAGGGATCAACGCGGCTCTTGCGTGCCGGCCCGTCGCCTTACGCCGGCACGCGCTGGGTCGCCGGGCTGAACAAGGCCCGCTCCGCCGCCCGCGGATCGTCGATCAGATATGGCGGCAGATCGAACACCATCACCGGTCGCCGCCTTGCATCATAGGCTGGCCATTCCGGGACCAGCTCGTTGTTCGGATCGCCGGCCCGGGCGAAGGCGAGCCAGGTTTCGCTCATGATGTCGGCGAGCCTCTGCTGCTCCGCGCCGATGCCGCACATCGATGCCGACGTCGCGACATTATCGAAGACGAAGGGGATATCGAGTGCATGCGGGCACAGCCATTTGCCGCCATCGACCGGTGTATCCCAGTCGAGCAGATAGAAATATGTCGGCGCCCCGCCTTGATCGGCTTTGCGGTCGGCCAGCGCGATACTCAAACGCAGGAAGCTGCGATCCGACGTGATGGCGAAAAAAACCGCGGCGGGGTTGCAGGCCGGGTGCAGCTTTCGATAGCCGGCAATGATCGCTTCGATATCGAATTCGGGGAATTGCGGCGCGAGGGCGGCGGGGAGATTGTCAAAGGTTAAATCGAACAGCGCCGGCCGAGCGGCACCGATCAGCAGGCTCGTCTCGGTCCGGTTGACGCCGATCAGCATCGGCACAGACCGTCCCTCCGGTGCTGCTTGCGGATGGAAGGGATGATGCTTCACATTGCGCCCGTCCAGCACCGGGCCACCGGCGATTCCGCCGAGCTGTCCCATCAGATTAACGCTGGCGCCTGCCGCCGCGACTTCCCGAGCCGCCGCCTGGATGTCGGCTGCGGGCATGGTCCGGAGGCGATCGGCGGTCGCGGCTGTGAGGCCGAGCTTGGCAACGACGGCGCGGGTCGCCTCGGCCGCCTGCTCGGCCGGAATCACCTGCAATAACGGGCCGCTTTGCACGATGGTACGATGGAACAGACCTTGCGCGGCGCTCATCGCCATCAGCACCGAGACTTTGGCGGCTCCGCCGCTTTCGCCGAAAATCGTGACATTGCCGGGGTCGCCGCCGAAGGACGCGGCGTTGTCGCGCACCCATTCCAGCGCCAGGATCAGGTCGAGAATGCTGGCATTGCCGGAATCGGCGAAGTCGGCGCCGAATTCCGCGAGATACAGATGGCCGAAAAGGTTCAGTCGATGGTTGACGGTGATCACGACGACGTCGCCGCGTTTGGCCAGGCGCACCCCGTTATAGGCGTTGTTAGACCCTGAGCCGGTCGAAAATCTGCCGCCATGCAGCCAGAACATCACAGGCCGTTTGGCGCCGTCGGCAAGGCCCGGCGTCCACACGTTGAGGAACAGGCAATCCTCGCTCATCGCCAAGGGCGAGTTCGGTCGCCACGAAGTATTCAGCCCGCCGCTATCGCCGCCCGGCGGCTGCAGCGCCGAAGCGCCAAAGGCCAGCGTATCGGCGATGCCAGACCAGGGATCGGGCCGTCGTGGCGCGGCGAAACGGGTCGTCGCCGTATCGGCACCATAGCGGACTCCCTTGAATACAAAAATGCCGTCCTCAACAGCACCACGAATTTGGCCAGCTTCCGTCGCGGCGATCAGGGCGCTGTCGTTCATGCTGTCTCCCCTGTATGATCTGCTTATCGAGTTTGGCGGCGAGATAACCGGTCTCTAACGTGCATCCTCGGGATCGCCGGGGAAGGTATCAACGCCCAGTGCTTTGCTGTTCGGCTCCCTGTCGTCCAGCGCAGAAATGTATCGCCTTGCGCCGCTCTCAATTTCTCTACCGAAGCGATTAAGCCAGTATCGCATGACGACGGGCATGAAGCTGACCGCTAGCGGAGCCGGGCGCGTAACATTCTTGGGGGGGCGTACCTGGCTGCTTTCGAGATAGTTGGCATAGCCATCGAGGAGGAGCTGCAGCCGACTCCATATCCGCATGCCGCGCGTCATTGACCCTGGAGTGTCCCAAGTCTTTACCGCCCGATTCAGGAACGCGAACTGCCGGCGCGAAACAATTGATGTCGGTCGTACGAATGCCAAGCCGCGCGACCTGCGGAACGCTTCGATCTCGTTCTCGGCCAGCCCAAGGACTTCTTTGAACGGCGCCGCAGCTGGGCCGGCTGTCGCGACCACCTCGTCGCTATATCCGAAACCTGCGGTTAGGGCGCGGGCGTGGGTCGCAAGCTCATCAGCCACCCAGTCGAGGGGCACAATATCGAGCGCCTTGCGCGGATCCCCGATCACCGCCGGGGGATTGTAGATGCTTAGTACTTTGAGGAGTGGATAAATTCCGTGAAAACGGGAAATCGCGCCATCGTTACCAGCGCCGGTAACAAGACTGCAGCTGAAGGTGGTGGGCATAAGGTCCGAATAATGCGTAAAAACTTCCCTTTCGGCCAATGCCTTGGTCTCCTCGTAGCCATTTTTGAAATCAGTGGCATCCCGCCGAGTAAAAGCCGTCGAGACATATATGATGCGGGCCGACCTGTTGGACTGGCGCAGCGCCTCACAGAAATTCAGGCTCGCTAGAACATTTGGTGCATAGAGTTCAGCCGCCGATTTGCGCCAGGACACGTCGGCGGCGCAATGAATACCAAGCAGCGGCCCGGAGCCGATGAACTGACCTGCCACAGCGGAGGTCGCCGCGCTGTCGCACAGATCCCAAATCAGTGGGACGAGACGCGCACGATTTGGTGTCGGCAAACTATCGAGTAGCCCGGCTGCGGTAGCAGCCGATCGGCATATCGCATAAATCTCTAACTGGGGATCATGCGCCAAAAGCTTTGATACCAGATGGGAACCCAACGCGCCGCCCGCTCCAGTCAGGACGATCTGAGTCATCCGCTCACCAATTGCCCACCGCGCATGCTGCGGCTTTGCAATCCTGTCAACATTCGCCGGCAGTTCGCCTTGATTGCTCGAGCGCCTATCGGATTGAGTATGTCCGACAAAGACGGAATGCCGATGTCGAACTCGACCTGGAGGCGGACGTCAAAACCGTGTGCAGCGTCGCTAATTTCCCAAAATCCCTGCCAAATCTCAATATCGCCTTCGATTTGTTCAAAATCGATCCGCTCTAGTGGGCGGAAATCGTCGCGCTCGATCCAACGCAACTCGCTACCGTTGAGCAGTACGCTCCAGGCCGACTCTGCAGAACTGCTGTAGCGCCGGAGATACTCCACACTAATGACGTCATCCATGAAGCTGGGGTAGGCCTCGAAATCTATCAACGTATCCCAGATCGCCTGCCTCGGTACTCCGACGATCTGGACGTTCGTTTCGACTAGCGGCATGCTGCAATCCTAAATTGTTACTCTCGCTATCGAGGCATATTCTGAATTTTTTTGCAATCTATTTCCGCGAGCGAATCCTGCAGAGACAACCTGGCCGTTTTCGTCCGCTGGATCGTCTCGCGAAGCAAATCGGAATGGTGGACGGATTCACCTCGATTGCCGGACGGCTTGCGTTGCAATCCGTACGCCCCGCTCTGGGACCTTGCTATGCACCGGAACAACCCGCTCGCATGAACCAACATTGGATGCCGATCCTGTGTCAAAATTGTGCGCCGGTTCACTCACCGGCGACAAAGTGAAGGAAATTGCCGCCACTCCTCTCGACCACTTCTACAATTGCAGGTTGTCTGCGCAAAGAAATCCAAGAACCTGATCGACAAACCATTTCAACTATTTGGGAGTGCCGGTGTTTCGGGAATCTGACCTCAGGGAAATCTGCAGCATCTGCAGTAATTGAGATGCCCAACATATTTCAACGAGGCGCATCTGAGAGGGCTGGTCTTCCGTGTCTCGAATTTTGTTAGCTCGAATCACCTATTTTGAATCAGGTTCCAAGAATGCTAACGATAAAGAACTTCGTGTTTTTCGATCCTTCGACTTGTGCCAGTCGCCGAGTACGGGTAATTCGGATAGCTCAACGTGTGATGGCATTTGGTCTGAGCCGATGTTCGCCCAGTGATGTAATGCCGGTGCTTGGCAACGCCGAAGAAAGATATCAACGAACGAGACCGTTGGGCAGGTATCCTTTCGGGCTCCAACGGCAGTCTCAGCCTTCAATCTGATTTTGAGGCGCAGGAGTTTCGACATGGCACCGCTTGCGAGAGATATGTCGGGCCTCAACTACCGCGAGCAGCGCACCGAGTTCGCTTATGGATCTTTGCAGTTCGCAAATACTGCCTTCGCCGCATTCAGCGGAGTGTATCTGCCTTTCATTTACCTGGAGCAACATCAGCTGTCGCCGGTAGTCTTCGCTGCCGCCATTATACTCGCGGCGGTTCTTCAGGCGCTTACGGCACCGGCAATTGGAGCCTACGTCCAGGCCTCGGGCCTGGGCGCGATGCGGGCGACAATGATGTTGCTCGGCGCGATCCCGTTTGCCATAGGTTTTGCACTCGTTTCAATGCCCCCGAGCGGCACCAGCCCCTCGCTTATTGGGGTATGGCTCGTCGCCACACTGATCTTGGCGAACGTCTCGCGTTCGGTTTTCGAGGTTTCCTACACCTCAATGCTGGCGGACCTGAGCTCGGCGGGTCTTGAGCGGACGCGCCTCGCTAATTTTCGACAGATATTTGCGACGTTAGGTGAGGCAGCGGCGTTGCTGCTTCCAAGCCTCGGGATGACACTCGGCATGGCCAATGCCGGCTTTGCGGCGTTCGGTCTGGTCATGGGAGCCTGGGTTCTTGTCGCGAGCACATGGATGCGAGTTAGGCTCGCGAAAGATCCACGCTTCAACGGCACCGTGCCACTCAAACCAAGCCAGCCTGCAGCGCTGGCCTCGGGCGGCGCCGGGCGGCTGGCTCTAAGGACTCACTTGGGCAGCCGTCCGTTTCTCGCTTTCATGATCGCATACGCCATAGCGATGATCGGTGTTCGGCTGGTCGTCGGTCTTTTTCCGTTTCTGATTGTACGCTTCGCCGGCGGCCAGGACGGCTCTGTCATGTTCATGGGAGCTTTCCTGGCCGGTTCCCTGATCGGACTGCCGGTCTGGGCGCGCGTCGCCGCCCGCTGGGGTCGCACGCAGACATTCCGAGTCTCACTGGTGGTGTCGGGATTTGCAAGACTGGCCGTCATTGGCTTGGCCGCCGGCGATACGACTTCCTTTCTATTGCTGTGCGTCGCCATGAGCGCCACTTCTGTGGCCGTCAGGAGCTTCGGCGTTGCCCTGCAGGCCGACCTCGTCGATCTGGAAGAGCAACGACTGGGTTTGAGGGTGCCTGCCTCGATCGCGGGCATTTATGTTTTGGTCACCCGCGCAAGCCAGGACCTGGGGACAGCACTTGTAGGAATAGTGATTCTCGCGACCCGAGCGGTCGACCCCGCCGAGCCAAATCTAGCATTGCTATACGTTTACGGCGCCGGGGGGTGCGCCATCTCTCTTCTCGCGGCGCACATCATGAGGAGCTTTCCGTCCCACCCCGTCAACACGCGGAGCACCTCTATGGCAACGTAGATAGCTCGGGTCGACACGCGCCGAAGCTGAAATCGGCGAGCGCCGCCCCGCGCCTGATGCTCGGCCGGTCCGATTTGCGATCGCGCAGATCGATGGCAGACGTTGCGGAAACTCCCTGCTTCGCCCCGGTGGTGCAGGCCAAATTGGGAAACAATTAAATGAGTTATCTCCTCAAGCTGAGCGACCCGCGAGCGAAGGACGTGCAACTCGCTGGGCAGAAAGCGGCCACTCTGGCAAAACTTTCCGGCCTTGCCTTCCCAGTGCCGCCGGGCATCGTCGCCACGACCGCGCTGTGCCGGGAAGTCTTCGCCGCAATAAGACCGGGGGCGGAGTTCGTTCCAGAAGATGTGCTGAGGAAGTTGAAACTCCCCGAGGCGTTCGATGAGGAACTTCGAACTGTCTTGGCGGCCCATCCTGCCGAACGGCGGTTTGCCGTACGCTCATCGTCACCGGAGGAAGACTCTTCGGCGGCGAGTTTCGCCGGACAATTCGACACATATCTGAACTGCTGTGGCCATGCGGCGATAAGGGATGCCATCCTCAAATGCCTGCTGTCCCTTTGGTCGCCGCGCGTGATTGCCTACCGCCAGTTCCATAAGCTTACGGAGGCTGGCACGATTGCTGTCCTTATCCAGGAAATGATCGATTGCGATGTCTCCGGAGTGGCATTCAGCCTTCAACCAGTCTCGGGCGATCTGACGAAGATCGTGATCAATGCCCATGCCGGACTTGGTGAGGCAGTCGTCGATGGCGAGTCCCACGTTCAGGAGTACGTCCTCCAGAAGGACACCTTGGCGATAGTAAGCGAGGAGGAATGCCGAGGGCCGGACAAACGCCTCCTAAACGCGGACGATTTGGCGCGGCTTGGGGCCGTGGTGACCAAGCTAGAAGCGCTGAACGCGTTCCCTCAAGACGTTGAATGGGGGATTGCAGCGGGTGAGCTGGCGCTACTCCAGAGCCGTCCTGTCTCGGCATTTCCTGCAACATGGACGAGAGATCGATCTGCCGAGCGTTTCCCCTACGCCATGACTCCCTTTATCTGGAGTGTAATCGAGAAGGGGTTTCATCTGTCCCTGAAATTTTCCTTCAACCTGATGGGGCTACCGCCCTTTTCTGGTCGGTGGTTTAGCAGTCACGAACACCATGTCTACGCCAACGGCAAGGCGAGGGAAATTTATGCGCGGCGCATGGCGATCCCCATGCGCCATTTGCGCGACGGTTCGTCGGGGCTACGGCCCATGCTGCAGGAGATGGCTTGGCTTTACCAGCCCCTCGATCATTGGGATCGCAACATTGACATCTATCTGGACGAGGTGATGGCGCTAACGCGCTATTCTCTCGAAGGAAAGACGCTGGCGCAGCTTTGGTCCTACATCCATAGGATAAGGGATATCGCATACAGGAATTTTACCCCGAACATCGCCATTGCCCAGGGCCACGCTATGCTCATGCGAGCGCTCACGGCCACTGTGACGGCGCTCGCGGGCGCCGAGCGGTCCAATGTTCTGATGTCAGAACTGACGACGGGCTGTAAGACGAAGACAGGACTGTTCAATGAGGAACTCAAATCGCTCGCGGCATTAGTTGCCTCACGGCCCGGCCTCGAAGAGCGCGTTCGTCATGATGCGAGTCAGGAGGCCCTTGACGCCATTCTAGCCGATGCGGAAGCATCGGCGGCCTTTGAGCGGTTCCTGTCGGCGCACTATCATCGTGAGATCGATCACTTCCTGGATCCCTACTACCCCAGTCTAGGAGAGCGGCCGCTTGTGTTGGTCGACAACATCAAGATGCGCCTCGACGCTGCTGGGCGCCTCGACACCAACAAGTCCACCAATCGGCACCGTCAAGCGCTAGCGACCATAATGTCACTTTGCCCCAAAGACCACCGACCGGATCTGCTTGAGCTCGTCGAGTTGACGCGCACCTATGTCGGATTGGACGATACGGAACATTATCAAACGGGCCGCCTGCACACCCCGACCCGCCGCTGCATGAGGGCCATAGGGCGTATGCTTGTTGAGGCCGGATTGATCGAAGAGGAGCTGGACGTCTGCTTCGCCGGCTTCGACGCTCTCGAGAAAGCGGTGCTTCACAACTTCTGGGGCGAACTGGTCGCGGATGTTCGCGCCAATAAGGCGTCTTTTTTGAAGGCTTGTTCATCCCCTCCGCCGTGGAGCTTGGAGCAGAGGTCGGAGGATGCCGCCGGGGACGGAAGCGTCTATATCGGATTAGCGTGCAGCAGCGGGGTCGTAGAGGGAGTCGTGAAAATAGTTCGTACGTCCGACGATTTTCGCAACATCCGTCCAGGCGACATTTTAGTTGCTCGGGCAACGCCACCTGCCTGGACAGCGCTGTTCTACAGCGTGGCCGGCGTGATTACGGAGGCAGGAAGCGCGCTATCACATGGAGCTGTCATCGCACGAGAGGTCGGCATTCCGGCGGTCATGGGGTTGCGAGGCATATTGGATGCCTTTCAAGACGGCGACCGGGTCCGCGTCGACGGCAGCGCCGGGCGCGTGTTTCGTCTCATCGAGAGCGCGCCTAGGACTGATCCGTGAAGCAAAAGCCTCAACCAATATATCGGACGGGTCGGGCTCTGCGGAACTCTGCAGTCGCTGGTCATCCGTGAAAGATCCTGGAGCGTTTGCCCCGCAATAGAAATCGCCGGAATCGCGGCAACTGGACTTGCCGGAAACCGGGGTTATGGCGCCGATTTTCTAGCAAATTCATGTTGGAGGTTCTCTCAAATCCGAAGGTACAGATTCTCTGCTGCGCCGCCGTCGAACCCGCCATCGGCGATCTCAAGAAAGATCACCGAATGGACCGCGACTATCAGGCCCACCGCCGAAGCGACCTCAACAATGCCGTCCTCGCCGCCGAGGGCTACAACTTCCGTGACCTGCTCAGGTGGCTCAGGATTTCATTGCGCTTCTTCCTGATCATGGTCTCAAGGGCGGGGCCTGAAAAAGGGCCATTCTTCACAGAAGACTCGCTACTCTTCGCAGATCTCACACTTGACGCAGGGTTTGTCCGCCAAGATGCCGCAGTACCGGGTCAACTTGCTTCCTCCGTCCTGACGTTGAACTACAGCTATGTCCGTTTCTTCAAAACACAAAAAGTCACCGAATGCAGTATCTCAAACGATTCCGGCTGTTCTTGCATAAAGCGCCAATGGTCTTTTTCAAATGATGCGATCTGTTCCTGTGTTAGCGATGATGAGGCAAGCCCCCGAGTAGCTCTTATTCGTCCATGCCAAGCCTCCCGTGTGAACGGCAGGGAGACATCGAATGCGAATGATGTAGCCACTTCAAACCCCGATGAAATGTCCACTTTATATGTTGTTGGTATTCCGTTGTTGTCAAAAGTGGGGCGAGTGTACCCTACGCCATTCCAGGTAGGGTTATATTTCAATACAAGTTCCTCACTTCTTTTCGCGATAGAGCTTTCTCCGGGAAGCCATACCAGCGACATGATGGCAAGCCGTCCATCGTCCTTGAGCATCCGTGCAAGACGAGGCAGCAAGACAGATTTATCAAAATAGGTGAAACACATACATGCCAATACCGCATCAAATGTGCTGGCAGGAAAGTCCACTTCTTCAGCAGCCGAAACGATGTACTCAATATTCATCCCTTCAGACAATTTTCGCGCATGCGCTATTTGATTTTCAGAAATGTCTGCGCCAATAAATTTAGCGCCATACTTGACGAGGTGACGCGGCAATACGCCGGTACCCGTTCCCAAGTCCAGTACCGTTTGCCCTTTTGTGCATAACCCAAGATCATGGATCTTTTGAAAAAAAACATCCGGATAAATGTCGCGGTATTTTGCATAATCCGCTGAGATCTTGCCAAAATCGAAACTTTTTCCACTGTCTATATGGTCAAGATTTATCATGTGTATCCCTTCCTTTGAATGGATAATGCCTTCGCTCGATCAGATCGAACCAGACATCGGTAATAGATCCCGTGGTCAAGACGGTTCGGCGCAAGATATTTCCGCGGCCATAATCGCCTTTTCAAGTGCATGGAGCCCGTCTTCAAGAACACCTTCGGAGAGCGTAGCGGGGGGATAGATCCTCATAACAGTCGGCTGATTTAGGCAGAAAGTGACGAGGAGCCTGAGCTTTGCGGCTTCCAGCATCGCTTCACCGCAGAGTTCCGGTGAAGCGAATTCCACTCCAATCATCAACCCGGAACCGCGCACATCGACAATACTGGCGCAATGCTTCTTCATGGCCGAAAGGCGTTGCATTGTAAGATAGCTCAAATATGCAATCCTTCCCTGAAATTCTTCGGTGACGACAATCTCGACAACGCGCGCGGCGACTGCGCAGGCAAGGCCTCCGCCGGCAAACGAAGACGAGTGGACGACCGGGTCGGCGGCCGCGCTCCCGACGACGTCAGTGTCGAAAACCGTTGCAGATATCGGTAGCAGCCCGCCTCCGAGAATCTTGCCAAGGGTGATGATATCCGGGGAAACATTGTAGGTCTGGCACATCAAAGGGGGCCCCGTCCGGCCCAGGCCAGTTTGGACTTCGTCGACCACGAGCATCGTACCGTACCGCTGGCAGAGGCTTTTCAATGCCGCCACGAAACTCGGCCGTAACGGCCGGATTCCACCCTCGCCCTGCAGCAGCTCGATGAAGACTGCTGCCACGTCGCCATTGGCCAGAGCGCGCTCGGCACCGTCGATGTCGTCACGCGCAATTCTACAAACGTCCATCGCCGTTTCTGCAACACATGCTCGATGAGCAGAATCAGTCAGCGCCGCACAGCCAAGCGTCTTACCGTGATAGGCGCCATGCAGTGCGACAAAGCTGCGTCGGCCCGTAGCGTAGCTCGCCAATCGGATAGCGCACTCATTGGCCTCGGCTCCGCTGTTCGCGAAGAAGACACTCTTCAGCGGCCGTTCGAAGCCGAGCGTCAGGGCGGCGATCCGTTCCGCGCACACCAACGAGTTCCGATTGGCCAGGATTTTGCTCGACAGACCCATGCGGCCGAGCTCCTCGATCGCCACCTTGCAGATCTCAGGTGAGCGGTGTCCTAGCAAATGCAAGCCGAACGAACCGAAATCTAGCCACCGTCGGCCGCACGCATCGTGAACGTACCCATCTTCAGCGGCTACTTCCGGGGCATCCAGGCCCGCGACTCTGAGCAGCACACTTTGCCGCCGCCCGAATACGCGAGCATAGCGTTCAAGGAACGGGTCGGGCGCCGAAATTACAGCGGTCGGCTTCGGTTTGCTCGATTCGATCATAGCGACTTGTAAAGATCCGAAAGAAAGCTTGCGTCGATCTTGCATTGTTCGAAGAGCGCGGACCACGCACGAAGGGTATTGATGATGTCGCGCTGGCCAGTTCCTGCAACCAGCGGATCGGGAAGCACGGCGGGGAACTGACGCTGCGCGGCTAGCCAGAACGCCTCGATGGCGTTGTACTCATCCTGGTCGCCTCTGTTTCGATCAAGCGCCAACAAGTGTCTGGCCTCGTCGGGAGGAATATCTGCAACCTCCGCAAGTCCCAATTCCAGGAATAGTCCCATACGGTGAAGGTCGTCGGGCGCTTCCGCTCCGCGTAACAGACAGTCGGCCGCAAACAATACTTCTGCCAAGCCGGTTTTTAACATCAACATATATTCCGGGCAGCCTACCGCGCCCTCGGCATCCTCGAGGAAAGTACGGCCGGAGATCATGAAGTGCCAAGTTGCAATCGCGAGATTGCGGCCGTGAACAGGAGCAAGATGTGGGATGCCGGCAAGCAGGCCGGGAAAGAATACAATATCATCTACCGCCGAACGTGCGGTCTTGGCATCGCGGCCTGCGTCGGCGGATTCGTTGCTCTTCATGAAGCACTCTCTGGGCTACTGGAAAGAGAGAAGTCTACGAGCCTGGCGCGCGATCCCCTAAGCAGGCTGCCGGCATGATCCGGGGCCAGCTCTGCGAGTTGATTGAGCCATTCCAGCGGCGGGGGTTGGGCGTCAGTCGTTTGGAACAACGTAATGATGCCCCGCGGCTCGAACGCGACGCTACTTCCGCCGCAAAAGGGCAGGACGGAGCCCTTACGTTGAAAGAGCTCGACGGCCGATTGCGGCTTTAGATCCGCATCGAGCGCCAAAGCTTCGCAGATCTTGTTGAACAACGCCAGAAGCGCATTTCCAAAAGGAGGGGCGGCCGCCCCGAGATAGGCAGGCAGCACTTTCTCCCAGAGAGCATCGACCTCGCCCAGCAATGTCGACGGTATGACTTCTGAAGGTCCGGCCTGACGAAATTTGTGCCAGCGAAGCGATATCCATTTGACGTTGCTATAGACTAGCCCGTGCGCTGACATAAGCATATCCATCATGTGAACCATCGCTCGCAATGCGTAGGCGCGATGACTACGTCGCTCACCGCAGCGCTCTGCCAAGAAGGTGCAAATGATGAACTGTCGGGCTTTGTCGAATGCCAGGAACTGCCACACCGTCGCCAAAGAGGGCAAATACTTCAGGTACGGCGTTTCTGATGTGCTTGATACTCCGTTCACTATCCTTTCGACATACTTCTGTCGAATTGTTTGGCGTCGGTCCCAGCTACGCATCGCCTGGAGGGCAGGAAGAATTCCGCTCTGCGCGACGGTGGAGAGCGTTGCCAGCATACGATCAACCTCGGCACGATTAAAGACGATCAGTTCGAATCGCCGCCCATGCATAAATAGCTGAGCCGGCGCCCTTTCTTCGTCATCGTCGATCTCGCCAATGGCAATGAGATCTATATCACTCTTGTGTGTCGACAGGCCTTGGACCGAGGAACTGGTCAGAAATATCTGCTGCAACCCATCCACTTGCGAATCGCCGATGCGGTCCAGATCAACGTAATCCATGCCCAGTCTCTGCAACGCATTGCGACCGGCGGCCACCCGGCTGGCATGCGTGGCATCGATCCAACTTTCCCAATGCAGGCGCATTTGTTATTTTCCTCAACCTAACCGATGCAACCTGTCATCTATCTGGCTAGATTGCAATGGCGAGATCTGCGCTTGTGAACTTTGGATGGACTTTCACCAATTCGCCTCTTTGTGAATCCTTCAATACAGCGCCTCGGGATGCGCGTTGCCGACGAGACGAAACTGAACTGGCCCGATCGAGGACGGAACGGATCTTCCTCACGGTCGCATCTAGACTTTGCTCGAACCCTTCAGCCGATACGAGATCTCATTTGATCGTGAAGCCAGATCGCGCTCTACTGTTCTGCAAGCGTTACTCGGCTTTCCGCCTGCGCAGCTGAACTGGCCCTGCGTTATCAGCCGCTCAGCTTCATCGATCCCAGGCTAAGCTGACGACCACTGAGCAAATCTGAATCTCTGTTTCATCGAATAGGCTGAACAACCTAGGAGCACGTTCTTAGTCGGCATTCCATTTTAATTGCAATGCGACAGATTTGGTCTATGGTTATGTTAAAGATCGCCCCACAACTCTGGGTAGCACAAGAAAGTGTTCAAGGCGTGGTGAGTTCCGGAGGATTCCCTTCTGTGTTGACGTCGAAAGCTCGTACACTTGCCGCGTTAGTTGGCAAATTGAAAACCGCTGATGTCTTACCGGGTTTCTTTTTCCTGGCCCAAGAGTGGATGAGGAATTCAGACGGAATTCTCGAAGAGATCCGGGCGCGCGATGATCTTACAGACGACATCTTTGTGCGATCGAGCGCAGCGATAGAGGATTCTCAAAGTAGTTCCCTGGCAGGACGCTATCGCTCGAAGAGATGCCGGCGCGAAGATGTGCTCGTTGCAATTTCGATCGCCGAGGTTGTCGCTTCCTACGGAGAGGTTTCGCCGGATGACGAGATTCTGGTACAGCCATTTCTCTCCTGGACGCTTGCCAGCGGTGTCGCCTTCAATATGGATCCAAAGTCTGGTGCCCGCTGCGACATTATCAACTACACGCTCAGCAGCGACACCTCGCTAGTAACCTCGGGTGGCGCCGGCAAGGTCGAAGTATACATCGCAAGTCGGCACACCGGCATCGATCACCCTAAGCCGCTGGACAGCGTGATCAGTCTGTTGCGCGAGCTCGAAGAACTTGTAGGCGACATTCCGCTGGATATCGAATTTGCCATCACGCGCGAAGGACAGCTCGTTCTCCTGCAAGCTCGACATCTTGTGGTGACAGTGACATCGCCGTTGACAGGTCAAGAGCAACTCGAGGCTTTGCAGGAGATCCATCGGTCGCTGGTCAGCATCTTAGGTCCGAGGAAAGGACTTTTCGGAAAACGCGGTCTTCTCGGCGTCATGACTGACTGGAATCCCGCTGAAATGATCGGCCTTAGGCCACGTCCGCTGGCCCTGTCCCTGTATCGGTTTCTCATCACCGATAGTGTCTGGGCGCGCCAACGCCGCAAGTACGGATACCGCGACACTCGGGACGTCCCTTTGATTATCGCGCTTCATGGTTTGCCGTACGTTGATGTCCGAGCAAGCTTCAACTCCTTCGTACCCTCAGGCCTTGATGATGCAACAGCCGAGCGTTTTGTCGACGCATGCCTTGATCGGCTTGCGGCCAACCCGCATCTACACGACAAGGTTGAATTCGAGATCATCCCATCCTGTTACAGCTTCGATGTTCGTGAAAAGCTTTCCTGTCTTGTAGGACTATCGGATCGAGACCAGGAGGTCATCACCCGCGAACTTCGGTCTCTGACATGTAGTTTCCTGGCCGGTGCCGCGGGTAAGCGCGTTCTTCGCGATGAGAAGGCGCTTCAGCAGCTTGAAGTGCGCCAAGCTGGTCTCCACAACCACGAGGCCTCGCCGATCTACCGTTTGTACCAGGTGCTGAGTGATTGTCGCCGCTATGGCACAGGTCCTTTCGCGGGCCTCGCCCGCGCGGCATTCGTGGCGACTGATCTTCTGAGGTCGGCGGTGAACGTCGGCTTCCTGCGGGAGGAAGAATCTGAACGGTTCCTGCGCTCCCTGAACATGCCAGCCTCCAGGCTGCTGGCTCATCTGACGCTTCTGGACCGTCAACAGTTCCTGCAGCAATACGGCCATCTGCGTCCCGGCACTTACGACATCAGGATTCCTTCGTATGCCGATAAACCAGACCGTTACCTTTCTGCTGCCGACGAGAGTGCGCTCGAGCCGCACAAAGCGGCGTTCAGCCTCTCGCCAGGAACGCTAACGAAGCTTGAGGACGGCCTAACCCGGAATGGCCTTCCGGGGACAGCGGATGGCTTCATGAGCTTCCTCGCGCGGTCGATCATCGGGCGCGAAACCGCCAAGTTCACGTTTTCCAGATCTGTATCGCAGGCTCTCGATCTGGTCCATGCGATTGGGGCCGACTACGGCTTCACCCGGGAAGAGCTCTCATTCGCCGACATCCGTGAGGTCTTGGACCTGAGGCTCTCCACTTGGGCGGTCAAAGATGTGTTGAGCCGCTCGATCGACTCTGGAATGAGCCGTTACGAAAGGACCAGTATCATTGCACTTCCGCCGCTGATCGGAGAGCCGGAAGAGGTGTGGGCTTTTCACATTCCGAGCGTGAAGCCCAACTTCGTTACACAGCTAGTTGTCGAGGGACCCGTCCGAACACCCTTGGCCCCAGATCTCTCCGGAGCCATCGTTTTAGTAGAAAATGCCGATCCCGGGTTTGACTGGCTTTTCGGCAAGAGAATCGGCGGACTCATTACCGCCTATGGCGGCTCCAATTCTCACATGGCGATCCGTGCGGCAGAACTTGGCCTTCCTGCCGTTATTGGTGCTGGAGATAAGTTATTCGAGATCTGGTCGCGCGCGAGACACCTCCGCATTGATTGTGGCGTGGAGAGTGTCGAGGTACTCGCGTGATGCTTGTCGCGCTGACCATGCGAGTCGACCGGGTCGAGAATCGCGACGAAGAACGCGATGGCTTCGATCGGCGCTGGCTGTCTTTTCTGGCGGCGTGTGAGCTGCGTTCCCTTCCCCTGCCGAACTGCCCGGCCTCGGTCGAGGAGATCATCCGTCGCAGCATTCCGGACGCTATCGTCTTGACCGGCGGTGGAGATGTCGCTGCCGTGAGCGGAAAGCTTGAGATGAGGGATCAGGTCGAGACTTTCCTGTTACAATGGGCGGCCAAGCACGGAAAGCCTGTCATTGGTGTGTGCCGGGGAATGCAGGCTATTCTCGCGGCGGCTGGCGCCAAAATAGTAAGAGTTGGCGGACACGTGGGGAACCGTCACCGACTTGTCCCGTCTGGCCGGATTGTGAACTCGTTCCACGATTTTGCAGTGATAGATGCTCCGCTCGGGTTTGTGGCGTTGCAACGGAGTGATGACGGCCTAATTGAAGCCTGTCGAGACAGTGGTGGCCGGGTTTTCGGGATCATGTGGCACCCCGAACGAGAGACTCCGTTCGACGATGAAGACAAACGACTCTTCACCTCTCACTTGATTCGGAGGGACTCGTGAGAGCCCTAATCCTAGCTGCGGGCCGCGGCTCACGCATGCGCGAGCTGACGCAATCGCATCCGAAAGCCTTGGTGGAATTGAACGGCCGGAGCCTCATCCAACGTCAGCTCGATGCGTTACGACAGGGTGGAGCAACGGAAATCGGCATTGTCACGGGGTACCGCGCTAGCTGCTTCGAAGGCATGGCCGACCGGAGCTTCTTCAACTCCAAATGGGAAAACACGGGAATTGTTGCATCTCTCCGATGCGCCGCGCCCTGGCTCGAGGCCGGTCCCGTGCTGGTAAGCTATAGCGATATCTTCTATTCAGCTTCGACGGTGATGGCACTTCGCAATGCAACTGGTTCTCTCGTCGTCTGCTATGATCCGGACTGGTTAAAGCTTTGGTCCATGCGATTTTCAGATCCTCGTAGCGATGCGGAGACCTTCGAGCTGAACGACGACGGCCACGTCGTCGACATCGGACGTTCTTTAAAAGGAAGGGAATTACCGAGAGGCCAGTATATGGGTCTCTTTCGCATCGAGCCATCGGGGTGGCGGCAACTCATCAGCGCGTTGGATGCCCTACCGGAATGTAATAGGATCGTGGTGGACATGACCACTCTTCTGAGAGAAGCCATCAACCGTGGCGCCACGGTCCATCCTGTCGAGAACCACGGCCCTTGGGGTGAGATCGATTGCCCGGAGGACATCAAGGTTTTCGAGCGCCTCTATCCGGAGCTCTAGCGATGTCGCGTCTCATCGGTGATCTCTGGCGTCTTGACTCGCCTTCGGATGCAGCGAACCTCGCGCGACCCGTCAGGTCTCTCCGCGACTCTAGCCGTTCTGGTCAACGAGGCTCACCGCCAGCTTTTGACGAGAATCTTGACGTAGCCCTGAACAATCGGAATTCGCCGGAGGCGCGCATGAGAAAACGCAAGTCTGTCATTACTTTCGGTACTTTTGATCTATTCCACACCGGGCATCTGAGAATTCTTGAGCGTTCCGCAGCTCTTGGCGACCGGCTGATCGTCGGCGTCTCGTCCGATGAATTCACGTTCAATAAGAAGGGGCGCTTCCCTTTTCACAACGAGCAGCAGCGGATGGATATTGTCCGCTCGATTCGCTGCGTCGACGAGGTCTTCCTCGAGGAGTCCTTCGAATTGAAGCGGAACTATTTACTGGAACATCGCGTTGATGTCTTGACCATGGGCGATGACTGGGCGAACAAGTTCGACGAATTCAATGATATTGTTGAGGTCGTCTATTTCAGCCGGACTCCGGACATTTCAACGACAGAGATCATCGATCAAATCCGTTCACAAAAAGCTGCGGCCAAGGACGTGGGATGCTGAGATGCAAATCAGTGGGCTTCTCAACGCCACTCACCTAGGAAAGACTCTCGCCTATCCCTTTGTAGCGCACATCCTCGATCGCGAGAGTGATCTCACCCGGATGATCCGCTTGACTGGTGCCGCGGCAGCAGTAGTTTATCTGCCGGTTATTGTACTATGAGTGGAATTTTGCGATCCGCATTTGCAGGCCAGTGGGACATGCTGAGGTCTTCTGGCTTCGACCTTCCGCAAACGCCTCAGACCTTTCAGAGTTCAAGCAGGACAAGCAGCGGAAAATCCGCACTGAGTATTCAATTGGAAATTGAAAGCAAGTACCGTATCGATGATGAATACCGCCTGAAGGCTATCAAAGAGGGCCTTCAGAAAGTAGGAAGGATCGCGTTCATCGCTGGACAAGAAACGGTGAACGCTACGATCGGGGGCTGGGAGCTGCGAGTTTCCGAAGACACCTACATGATCGATGACGCAGCGGCTCTAGGTTCGGCGCAATTGACGTACCGCGTAAGGAGAGAAGAAGGCCGCGACACAATCATAACGTGTAAGCTTCCCCCCATACAGCTTACGACGAACGGGGTTCATGCGCGGCTTGAACTCGAAGTTCTTGAGCCAGACGATGGGGAGTTGACGACAATGAACTTTTTCAGGGAGGCGAACGGTGCTCTTACCAATCTTATTGCCAAGCATATTGGTGACAATGTCGCCTCGCTGAATCCGAGACTGAGAATTCGCACGGAGCGGCAGAAATTCTCGGTAGTGAAGCTCGACGATCCAACAAATGCTATTGCGGAGATATCAGCGGATCACGTCCACTGTAAAGCCTTGGGAAGCGAGCGGCTCAAGGAATTCTTTGAGCTGGAAGTCGAAGCTGAAGCTTCGCAGTCGTTGGAGGAAAAGATCGAGGTGGCCAGTGGAATTGGTGGCTTTATCCGTGAACGTTGGGACCTTGCAATAGAACCGGCGAATAAGTTCACAAGAGCAACGTATATGCTTACGGGACAGTAGATAGATGACTTTAATCCGGTTCACCTAATCCCACGCCGTTTGCGCGCTCAATATTGCGAGCAACAACCTGACGCCCTTTCGTTGGAACTGAAAGCAGTGGAATTGTTGATGGGCAATGTCTGACCTCTTTTCAAGCCTAACGAGTCATCGCCGCGGTGATGATGGTCGTTACGAATTTGCGTTCGGGGAAGCGGCTAGTATCTGGTCAGTCAACGGAGGATACTTGGCTGCCGCGGCTCTGAGGCTTGCCGGCACTGTTGGCAGGAAAGCCACGCCAGCCAGCTTAGCGGCGCACTTCTTACGCCCGGTCCAGACGGGCTCGGCTTTCGGTCGATGCGAAACGATAGATGAGGGGTCGTCGACAGAGCTCTTAGCCATTCATATTACTCAGAACGACCGGTTGTGCGCATCTGTTCATGTCTCATCGATCTCCACAAAAGAGGGAGTCGAACAACGTCTAGCTCGTATGCCATTGGTCCCTCATCCTGAAGAGCTTCGCGCTCTAGAGGAGATCATCCAACCAGGTGAGCCGCCGCCGTCTAGATTCTGGATGATATTTGATCAGCGGCCGATCAATCGAAATGGCGATACAATTCGACGATTTCAGGATCCAAGGTATCTCAGATGGTTTCGGCATCGTGAGGATTTGCTTTATTCGGATACCTACTTAAATGCGGCATCGGCCCTTCCGATTATCGACACGGTGGGAATGATTGCTGCCTGGCAATCAGGTAAAAGAGCGCTACGCAGCGTCCGAGCCCCAACGATGTCTTTGTTTGTGAATTTCTTTGAGCAAAATGTTGCACCAGGTTGGATGCTGTGTGATGCTCGAAGTGAATACGCCGCCAGCGGGCTTATCAGCACCCGCGTAGAAATCTGGTCCGTGGATGGCCGCCTGCTGTCGCAGGGGATATCTCAAATGCTCACAATTGGTGCACCCAAGAGCGGACAATAACTGCTATCGCGGATTTTTCCAATCCAGGTTTGTTCGCTTCGAGTGTCCCCTGACCTGCTACCGAAGTTTCATCCAGCGGCAGTTAGAGTCCGGTTGGTTGTGCAGTGAGGCCGAACTTTGGATCACCCATAACTAGAGTTTTGCGCCTTTGATCACGATGACGGGCTGGTTGCGCCATCGCGGTTTTGCAACAAAATCGGCGACATGTTGCCGATCGCCCCATGGGGCCTTTCTTCGTTGTAGTACCTGCGCCAATTCTCCACTTTTTCCTGGGCGTCGGCAAGGCTCAGGAACCAATGAGCGTTGAGGCATTCCTCGCGGAAGCGTCCGTTGAACGCCTCGATAAAGGCATTACCGGTCGGCTTTCCCGGACGGGAGAAGTCCAGCGTGACGCCGCGCTGGTAGGCCCAGACGTCGAGATCGCGACACGAACTCGGTGCCCTGATCGACGCGGATCGTCGCCGGGAATCCCACTTCATTGCAGACCCTTTCCAGTACCTCCACGACATTGGCGCCGCGGAAAGTGAACCGCGGTTGCAGCGCCGGCGAGAAGCGGGACAAGATGTCGACGATCGTGACCCGAAGCCTGCGTCCGGTCGCCAACTGGTCGTGGACGAAATCCATCGCCCAGGTCTCGTTCGATCGCGTCGCTGGCCTACAATCGTCCCGCAGCCTGGCCTTGACCCGACGCTTCGGCGTCTTGTTGCGTAACTGCAGTTCGTGAGGGAGACAGAGAAGTCCGGTGTGACCTTCTCCGCCATTGCCCGCAAGCATGGGATCGTTACGGGACTCCTGCTCCGCTGGCGGGTGGAGTTCGGCGTTGCGCAAGAGATGCGCGCGAGGCTGGCCTCCGTCGCGCTGGCCGAGCCTTCACGACCGCACCCCGGATCAGCCTACTTCGATCTTCCCCCGCTCCGCGCGGCCGCCTAGCCCCGGCAGAGGCTCCACTTATCGAGGCGGAATTGTTGTTTAGGAAACCGGGACCGGCTCAAGCTTCGACTAAGCGATTGCGCTTCACAACCGATACTGTGGGGGATTCTTTCAGGGGGCAAGTCGCGCCCAGCAGGCGTTCAGCATGATTTTAGCTTCTAGTCAGCTATGTTATTTTGCCACTTCTTTAGAAAAGATCTTTTCTCTTCCTCACTGTAAAAGTGATCCATGAAGCGATTGCCATCGTAATATAGCGAAACGACCTCGCGAGGGATTTTCACAGACTCCCGTATACTTCTGTACAAGTCTCTATACCCTTTTTTGCTCGCTTCGTTTGCGTTGAGCAATTTGAATTGCGGCGCGCCGGCAAATTCGCCGACTATCCGCTCCAGCTCATTCAATTTTTCGAGCTTGACTACTAACACTTCAATATCATCCCACTTTATAACCGAATAACCCTTGTCCTTGTCAAAAGGGTAGCTGTACACATCAATGCCAAATACCTCCTTCAATTCCGCGTTAAACCATTCAAATTGATATCCGTTGTCACATTTCCCATTTTGGGTAGCCCGTCTTCTAATGCCTTCGGCACACGCTTCCAGCAGCGAATCGTCCGACGATAGATATCCATTTTTTACAAGCTCACTCATATGGTATAAAAAAAGCGAGTAATCCCTACTTAAGGGCTCCCTTACGAGGGTGATTATTTTTAACGGCCGTGCTTGTTTTATTCTATCGCTACAATAGCGCGAACATTTGCGGATTATTTCCAGTTCCGTATTGTTCGGTTCCCAAGCAAGCTCAGGTATCAGATCATATATAAATCGATCTGTAAGCATATGAACGTGAGTAACGCCAATACCTTTCGTAAACAGGCTGTTGCAAACAGATGACGAGCCAACCTTTCCCGGCTGATATACTAATATGTCGTTGTCACAATAGTGCTCGGGGCACCACCAATTTAAATACAAATTGCGCTTTTCATCATTGGGCAAGGCTCCTTTGTAGCCTTTTATAATGCGATACCAATCTGCGATCCTGGAATCACTTATATTCTGCATTATAATTTCGTCTAGTTCTGAAAGCAGATACACCGTGTCAGGCGTAATATTCAAACGTTGCAGGTTACCCGCTATTTCCTTGGGATTGGTCGACAATCCTGTCGCGACCACGATAAGCGGTTCGCGCGCACACATCACCTTTAATTCTTCTGGTGATATGATGGGTAAGCCGCTCACATGCCCGGTCTTGTAAGTATCGCAGAAGCAGGGAACATCTACGTTCTTAAAATATCTAGTTAGTATTTTATACGTCTCGACCCCCGTCACACCGGCGCCATAAAGGACAATTCTTTTCTCGAATAAATCTTCGAAGCTTTTTTGGTTATTTGCCATGTCTCATTGTTCTACATTTACCGACCGGGCTTTTGCGGGGGGTAATCTATGGTTATCCGCTCAACGCCAGCTGGCCGCGACTTCCAGGACCCGCGACGGCGCTGATGCCGCTTCGATACAAGATACAGCGGGTTGCGCCAAGGTCAAATGAAGCCCGCCCGCGCGCGAGGGCACGCGACTGGCGCGATGTGCCGCTCGATCTGAAGCGATCAAGGTCGGAGCCAAGCTGACGTTCGACGACGGTTGTTCGTCCGCGCACTCGCGCCCTCAAGTCGGCTTTGCTTCCGGATCTGCCATCACCCATGATCGAAGGTCGCTCTCGATCGCGCTGGAATCGAGCCACCACCTAGTGTCCTGATCGGCAAATTAGTTACCTTCTGGCCGTCTTTGGATCAAGGAGGCGGCAAATGGGGAAGGCGCGAGCAGTTTCGATCGAACTCAACGATGTTGTAACGCGCGAGTTGACGGCGTTGACGCGCAAGCACGGTGCGCCGCAGGCGCTGGCCGAGCGGGCGCGCATTGTGCTGGCGGCGGCCGACGGCCTGAAGAACAAAGAGATCGCGTCGAAGCTTGGGGTCTGCACGCACACGGTCGGCACCTGGCGCAATCGCTTTGCCGAGCGAGGGATGGACGTCTCTACGACGAGCCGCGGCCCGGCGCACCGCGCGAGATTGGCGACGACGAAATCGCGAGGACGATTTGCAAGACGTTGGAAACGAAACCAAAGGGTGGCACACACTGGAGCCTCTGGAGCATGGCTAGAGAGATCGGTCATGCGCCTTCGACAGTGCATCGCACTTGGCGCGCCTTCGGTCTGCAACCGCACCGCGTCGAGACTTTCAAGCTCTCCACCGATCCGCTGTTCGTAGAGAAAGTGCGCGATATCGTCGGGTTCTACTTGTCGCCGCCCGAACGCGCTATCTGTTGTGTGTCGATGAGAAAAGCCAGGTGCAGGCGCTTGACCGCACGCAACCCCTGTTGCCGATGCGGCCTACGCAAGTCGAGCGGCGCACGAATGATTACAAGCGGCACGGAATGACATCATTGTTCGCGGCGCTCGATGTGAAAGCGGGCTCCATCGTCGGCAAGTGCACTGGCCCGCCACCGCGCGAGCGAGTTCCGAAAATTCCTCGATGAGATCGAGCGCAACGTGCCGGCCAACCTCGACGTCCATATCATTATGGACAACTACGCAACCCACAAAACCAAGCCGATCCGCAACTGGTTCGCCAAGCGCCCGCACTGGCACGTGCACTTCACGCCAACCTCAGCCTCATGGATCAATCAGGTCGAGCGCTTCTTCGCACTGCTGACGGAGCGCGCCTTGAAACGAAGCGTGTTCCGCTCAGTCGCGGAGCTCGAAAGGCCGATCAAGGCTTGCATCGACGCCACCAATACCGATCCAAACCGTTCCGCTGGACCAAGACCGCCGACGACATCTTGGCCAGCATCCAACGCTTTTGCCTTCGCACACTCGCCGCAAACGCCTAGAATGAGGCGGACTTCAGAATCGGGACACTAGGCATCGGGCGACTGAGCTACGATACAGCTTGGCATGAACTGTTTCTTGGAGATGGCTATGGCAGATGCCCTGCTTGATGCCAGGCAGGAAGGCGGCTCCTATCGTCGGGTCGAGGCGATCACGGGGGCAGCGTCAGCGACGGCAGTGGACGGCGGGGGAGAAGGCCCGGATTGTGGCGGAGAGCTTCGAGGAAGGGGTCAACATTTCCGAGGTGGCTCGTCGCCATGGCGTTGTCCGTGAGCAGCTCACGGTCTGGCGGCACAAGTTCGCAGTGGCAGTGGACCTTCAGGCACCAGCCTTCGTGCCGGTCCGGATCACTTCCGAGAGCGGTCCAGCGACGGCAGACGAGCCCGGACCGGCTGGCGTCCCGCGCGTGAAGTGCCGCCGCTGCGGATGTCACCGGCCCCAGGCAAGCCTGGCGGGGCCATCGAGATCGAGGTGAGAAGGGCACGCATCCGGGTCGAGCCCGGAGTGGAACTGGCGACGCTTTCGACGGTGCTATCGGCGCTTCGGGGCATTCGTGATCGCCTTAGGCCCTATCTTAAGGTGGTGCTGGCGGCACAGCCGGTCGACTTTCGCAAGTCGGTGCACACGCCGTCGGCGCTAGTG